>Ga0209437_100080_pt1 | contig 275402 bp, 253 predicted proteins | sample AraplaL_Cvi_mTSA_FD_184266 | JGI IMG/M metagenome (GOLD analysis project Ga0209437, IMG submission 184266) | Arabidopsis root microbial communities from the University of North Carolina, USA - plate scrape CL_Cvi_mTSA (SPAdes) (version 2) | ecosystem: Host-associated > Plants > Roots >...
TACGGCAGTTCCGGGTTCTATCCTTATCCCTTCATCGACGTGCGCGACCTCGGCTATCCGCACGTGCTGCTCAACGCCACCGGCCTGCTCGCCGGCTTCCTGGTCCTGATGGGCTTGTTGCTGATCATCAACAACGCCGGCAAGAATCTGCTGCTGCGCCCCTGAAGCGTCGTCCCGCACATCCAAAACAAAGCTGACGCCGGCAACGGAATGCTTTGCAGCAAGTTCTGTCCAATCTACGAACAGCGGCCTTGGCCGTCGTATCCACCGTCGCCATCCGTCCAAGTAGGCAAAAAAATATTGTCGAAAGTTGCGACGATCGTGGTTTCTTTCTCAAGTTGTCACGCAGACGACCGATATAAGCTGTGGACAGACTGTATTCCCCCATCACTGGAGCACGATCATTTCTCTCACCTACATGCCTGACCCCGCCACAGGCAGGCGCCGCAACCCGGCCACGCACGACGCCATCCTGGACGCCACTTGCGTCCTGCTCGATGAGATCGGCTTCGACAAGCTCTCGCTTGAAGGCGTGGCTGCGCGCGCGGGTGTAGGCAAGGCGACGATCTATCGCTGGTGGCCGAACAAGAGTTCGCTGGCCATGGAAGCACTGCTGCGTGAAGTCGGTCCGACCGTCGCCTTCCCGGAAACCGAATCGGCCCGCCACGACATCGAAAACCAGATCCGCAAGCTGGCCAAGCTGTATCGTGGCAAAACCGGCCGCGTGGTGTGCGAAATGATCGGCCTGTCGCAATTCGACGCCGAGACCATGCGCCTGTTCAACGACAATTTCCTCGATCCGCGCCGCAACGCCGCCAAACAAGTCCTGTTGCGCGGCATTCAGAACGGTGAATTCAAGCCGGACCTCGACTTCGACGTCATCTTCGATCTGCTGTACGGTCCCATCATCCAGCGCATGCTCATGCGCCACGCCGGCATTGACGAGCGTCATATCGACCTGCATGTCGCGCTGGTACTCGACGGCATCACCCCCGCCAAAACCAATATCGAATTAATTTAACAACATTCTCGCAAGATTTGTTGCGTCGTAGGAATTTTGCACCTAGAATTAGAGACGAAACGTATCGTCTTGTTTTTCTTATTGCACAACAATGCATCCGGCCCTTGGTCAGAGATGCGCCCAACCTCAGCGAGAACCGTAAATGCCTTGTCACAATTTGGCGGCCTCCGGTCAGCCAGAGACACGAACGCTTGCCTGCGCATTGATGCCATGGCAGCACGGACGACTTTCCATTTCCCGATTTGTCCCCGCTCTTCTGCCGCTCCTTTCGCCCGAGCGGCGCCTCGGCTGTCTGCATTTGCGGCTTCGCCTGTCGGAATGAAGACATCGGCATCGCGCCTGGAATGAAATAAGAAACCAAATAAATTCAATCAAGTCAGTTTGCAGATGCGGGGGCACTATGCAGAACGATGTGGCAAATGCACAAAATAATGCGAGCAATCAAAACAATAGCTGTCACGAACAAGGCCGCATGAACGCGATGCAATACCCGGGACATGATGTGAAAAGTGGTAGTCGTCACGACGAAGGGAGCCATTCCGCCGGTGTCGATGTGCGGGTGTATCGCACCTGGTCGTTCTGGAGTTTCCTATTGATTCCGCTCGTCGTCATACTCGGATGGACGCGATACGCATCCCTGAGCGCGGTGCCATGGATGGACGCGGCCGAAATGCAGAATCCCGGCCACTGGAACGAAGCCATGCGTTACTACATCTGGTTGCAACTGGTCTGGGTGCCTGCCAACATGGTTATTTTCCTGGTCTGGTGCGCGCTTGGCGTACGGATCTGGAATTGCAAGCGTAAATTGCCGGCGCCGTGACCGCGCGGTTCGCGCCCATCTTTCCTCACCGCCTGCCACCGCCCCCCCCCAGCCCGCCCTGAACGTCGCACAATGCGAGCAAGCACGGGGTCTCGCCGGCTGCCCACATAGCGGACAAAGGCATCCGCAATGGCACTTGAAAAAGTCTGTTCAAAGACGCACCCGGATCGTATGAACAAGCCAACGTTTCTATATAATCATTCGCAAAAAAAGAATAAATTTGACCAAGCCCCCCTCATTTTTCCGAATAACTGCCTGAATAAAAAATAACAAAAAAGGGACCTAAAGAAAGCGCCAGCATCGCCGATCACATTACGTATCGCCACCGACTCGCTCACGAGATCTTGAGAATTTTTTATAAGCCGACCATAGTGAAGAAGCGCCTACCCAAAGTCCTCAGCATTCTGGCCTGGCCACTGGGATGTCTCATCCTCGCAATCATCATGTGGTCGCTGCTACTGGCGCGGCTCAACGATCGCGAAGCGGAAATCGGCAAAGACGCGCTGCGGGACGCCAGCATCCAGTCAAAGGCATATGCCGAGCAACTGGCCCGCGCTGTCAGCCAGGTCGACCAGATCACCCTGCACCTGAAGTATTACTGGAATTACACCAACGGCCACCTGAGCGTGGAAGACCAGCAGCAGCAAGGCCTCTACCCGACCTCATCGCTGCTCTACGTCACCATTTCAGACCGGGACGGCAAACTGATAACCAGTTCGCTGTCGCTGCAGAATCTGACCAGCATCGCCAATCGCGATTACTTCCTTACCCACAAGAACCACGCGCACAGTGGATTGTTGATCAGCAATCCGGCCATTGGCGTGCGTTCGCAGCGCATGCTGATCCGCTTCTCGCGCCGCCTCAACGATCTCGAGGGCAACTTCAACGGCATCGTCATGGTCGCGGTGGAACCGGCCTTCCTCGCGCCTTCGCAAGACGAATCCGCACTCGGCAAGAAGGATTTCATCGCATTGTTCCAGCCGGACGGCACGCCACTGCTCTCGCGAACAATGGACGCGCTGCAGACGCAGGAGACCTCATTCAAATCGCGACCGCAGCTGGTCGGTGCCAACGCCGCCATGGTCATGTCCGGCTCCACCTTCAGCGATGGCGAAGAACGTATCGTGGCATGGCACACGGTACGCGGCTATCCCTTGGTGGCGGCGGTCGGCGTATCGACGCGCGATGTCTATGCCGCCTTCCGTGAACGCGCCGCCGATTACATGTTCATCGCCAGCGCCTGTTCGGTATTTCTGGCGATCTGCGCAGTCGCCGGCATGCTGTTCTCAATGCGGCTGGCGATCCGCAAGCACGAAACCGAAAAAGCCCGCGAAGCCTATGGCATTGTCACCGAAGGCGGCTCCGACGGCTTTTACATGTGGCTGGCGTTGCGCGGCAAGGACGGCGAGATTGTCGACTTCCAGGTGCTCGACTGCAATGAACGCGGCGCCGCCATCTTCGGCATCAACAAGTCCGAACTCATCGGCAGTCACATGTCGCGGTTTTATTCGCCGGAATATTTCGCGACACTGATGCTGACCTTCCGCAGCGCCATGGAAAACGGCGAATACGAAGATGAATTCGAAACCCCGCCTGAAAGCCCGCTCGGTGCCTCATGGCTGCATCGGCGCATGGTGCGCACACGCTTCGGCCTGGCAATCACGGTGCGCGACATCAGCGAGACCAAGGCGCATGAACTGGCCTTGCTGGAGCAACTCAACACAGATGAGCTGACCGGCCTGCCCAACCGGCACTGGGTTATCCGTTACCTGAACCGATTGCTGCACGACGCCGCCGGCGACGGCCGCGGTTTCGCGGTGCTGTTCCTCGACCTCGACGACTTCAAGAACATCAACGACACGCTGGGCCACTCCAGCGGCGACCTGTTGCTGCAAGCGGTTACGCAGCGGCTGCGTGAACTGGTCCCTGCGCCCCATGAAGTGGTGCGCTTCAGCGGCGACTCGTTCACGGTGATCCAGCAAGGCGGCAGCATCGACGACGCGGCACAACTTGCTGACCACATCCTGCTGGCGTTTTCCCGGCCGTTAATGCTGTCCAACCAGAGCATCCTGCAGGTCAGCCTGTCTATAGGCATCAGTATCTTCCCGCGCGACGGCAGTAACGTCGATACGCTACTCAAGCACGCCGACACCGCCATGCATGCCGCCAAATCGGACGGCAAGAAACGCTTCCGCTTCTACCAGCCGCAATTGTCCGAGCGGCTGCAGATCAAGATAGAAAATGAAAATGCCCTGCGCCTGGCGATCGAGCGCGACGAATTCGTGCTGTACTTCCAGCCACGCGTGAACACCATCACCGGAGAGTTCTGCAGCATGGAAGCGCTGGCGCGCTGGCAACATCCGGTGCGCGGCATCGTATCGCCGCTTGAGTTCATTCCGGTGGCGGAAGAAACCGGCCTGATCCTCAAGCTGGGCGAACTGATCATCCGCAAGGCTTGCGCTCAACTGGCGCAATGGCGCATGGCAGGACTGCCGCTCTTGCCGATGTCGGTCAACGTCTCCTCGCGCCAGCTCAACCAAGGCAATCTCAACGGCATCATCGCCACCGCGCTGGCAGAACACGCCGTCAATCCGGCCCAACTGGAAATCGAATTGACCGAGTCCTGCATGATGGCCGATGCCATCGAAGTGGCCGAAGAATTGGCTTCATTCCGGCAGCTCGGCATCAAGTTGTTGGTGGACGACTTCGGCACGGGTTACTCATCTCTGTCGCAACTGCAGCGCCTCGACCTGGACGTGCTGAAAGTGGATAAAGCCTTCACGGCCGAACTCGGCGTGCGCGCCGAGAGCGAAGTACTCTTCAACGCCATGGTGTCGATGGCGCATGCACTGCGCATGACGGTCGTGGCTGAAGGCGTGGAGACAGAAGCGCAGTTGCGCCTGCTGCAGGCGCTGCACTGCGACGAAGTCCAGGGTTACTATATTTCGCATCCCCTCCCCGCCGCCGATATCCCGCCGCTCATGCAACGGCGCTATCTGTTCCCCGCTTCTCCGGTTACGTTCGCCTGAGTTACTTCGCCTGCACCAGCACCGCTTTGGAAACATCTGCAGCTGCATTGCCTTCCATCACGACGATGCGTGACGCCGCAGAAGCAGCGACATCCGGCGGCGCCAGTTCACGCAACGGTCCGATGGCAGTCCCGTTCGACATGCCTTTGGCGTCCGTGACGAAACGCGCAACCGGAGCCGCCTGACCGTCGAGATAGACGCTGTAGGCGGTCTGCGGTTTGAGCTTGAACAAGGACACTTCCAGCGCATCGACCACACCGAGATTGCGCGAAACCACAAAACCGCGCGCATCAGCCGGACCGCCTGCCGCCGCTTGCAGACGAATGTTCAGCGGATCGCTGTTCACGCGTGCAACGAGATTGGGCGCGCCGCCATCCGCGCCGACGACATGCGACAGATACACCAATGCCTGCGGCGCCTGGCCGCCGCCGATATGGGCAACCACCTTGTTGGAAGCGGTGTCGATGACCTCGACGCCGTCGCCGTTCTCAAGACCGACGTAGACGCGGCTGCTGTCGTCCGATGTCCAGATCCCGTGCGGCAGTGCGCCGGTGGCGATAGTCGTGACGAGTTTTGCCTCCTTCTCCGTGGTGTAGACCTTGACGACATTTTCGCCGCCGACGGTGACGTAGGCCAGCACCTTGCCGCCGACCTTGGCGAACGACAGATGGTTGGTAATGAAGCCGGTATCGATCACGCCGATGACCTGCTGCGTGCGCGTATCGATGCGCGTGACCTTGCCGACATCCTTGTGCGTCATCCACACTTCCTTGTAGTCCGGCGTGAATTGCAGGAACGGTGAAAACGGACTGACGACATCGATCTTCTTGACCACCTTGTGCGACTGCACGTCGATCACGTCGACCTGCGGGGTGAAGCTCGACACCGCGAATGCCAGTTTGTTGTCCGGCATGAACTGCACCATGCCGGGACCGACGCCGGTCTGGATGCGACCGGTTTCCTTGAAGCTGACCGGATCGATCACCGAGATGTAATCCTCGCCGCGCACCACCACCCAGACTTCCTTGCCGTCGGCGCTGAAGAAGCCCTCATGCGGCGAGCGGCCGACATAGGTGACGCCCTTGACTTTGTTGGTCGCAGTGTCGATGAAGGTCACCGAGTTGGAGCCGTTGGACACCACCAGCAGCGTCTTGTGGTCAGGCGAAAAGCCCATGCCGTGCACATTGATCTGCCCCCTGTACAACGGTGACAGCACGTCCGGACGCGGATTGCCGAGGCGGATCTGGCCCACCAGCGTATTGGTCGCGGGGTTGATGACGCTGACGGTATTGCTGTTCTGGTCGGCGGTGTAGACGCGATCGTCGGCCGAGGGCAAGGCCGAAGCGGCGTGAGCGAACAAAGCGGCGGCGGCGCCCAGCGCCAGTGTGGATTTTTTCATGTCGATGGTATCCCTGAGTTGGATTGAGATTGTTTGAAAATTACTTGCCGTCTGCGCCGCTATGGCGCTGCAGCCAGGCTTGCATGACGTTGATTTCGGTTTGTTGCTCGGTGATGATGCCCAGTGCCAGATTGCGGATTTCCGGATCGTCGGAATACAGCAGCACCGCCTTCGCCATGTCGATCGCGCCCTGGTGGTGCGGCATCATCATGGTGATGAAATCGTGCGCCGGTTTGCCGTTCATCGGCGCCTGCGCCATGCCGTGATCCATCACGGCCATGGCGTCGTCCATCAAGCCTGCAAACGGTTTGTCGGTGCTGGCGATGAAAGCCGGCGGCGCCATGTCATGAGCGCCGCCGTGATGATGCTGCATGTCCTGCGCCAGCGCGTTGCCGCCGCTACATAGAAAAATCGTCGCCGCCAGCACTGATCCGACGACTGCCATTGCCGCCGCGACGTGGCGCTGACCGACGACGACTCTGATTGTTTGTTCCATACGAACTCCCTTGTATTTTTAGTCTGCAGAAGATCCTGCACATCGACGAATCGCGTACAGGATTGATGCTCAGTGTAGGAGGCGCAGCGGGTTAAACGGATGACAAAGCGGTGACAAATTTGTCATGCTTCCCTCCGTGCGGAAGGAAGCATGCGGGAAGAACTACTTGAAGACGGTGACCGGCGCGGCGCGATAGTCGGAGGGATACATCTGTTTGAAATTCTCGATCTTGGGGATATCGAAACGCGCGATATAGCCTTGCGTCGGATGCAGTGTGGCGAAATCCTGGTGATAGTCCTCAGCCGCATAGAACGCCGTCGGCGCCAGTGGTGTCAGCTGCGTGACGATGCGCGCAGGATAGACCTTGGCCGCATCCAGTTGGGCTATGTAGTCAGCGGCGATGCGCTTCTGCTCATCGCTCTGATAAAAAATGGCAGAGCGATATTGCGTGCCGCTATCCGGGCCCTGGCGATTGAGCTGGGTCGGATCATGCACGACAGAGAAATAGATTTGCAGGATCTTGCCGTAGGAAACCTTGCGCGGGTCGAAGGTAACCTTGACCGCTTCGGCGTGGCCTGTGGAACCGCTGCCGACCATTTCATAGCGCGCCGTTTCCTTGGCGCCGCCGGCATAGCCCGACACTGCACTGGTCACGCCCTGCGTGTGCTGGAACACCGCCTGGACGCCCCAGAAGCAACCGCCGGCGAGGACCACCGTTTCGGTGGAAGCATTGTTGGCGGGCGCACTTTTCGGCGGTGGAATCCTGAATGCAGATTCAGCGGCGAAAGCCGATGAAACCTGCATCGTCAGCGCCGACGCCGCCAGCACAAACGGCAAGCCAAATTTGTACAAAGTGTTTTTCATCATTTGCCTTCTTTCATCAAAACAATTCCCGTAGTTTCTGTATCGGCGACACTGCGCCGCGACCACCATTGCGCCAGTCGCTGGCGATTCTTTTCCGACAATACGCGCGTCAGCAACAGCAGTGCCACGATCGCCGAAAACAGGATCGGTTGCGCCAGCAGGTTCTTGCCCGCCTTGACCCACCAGAAATGCAGCACGCCCAGCGGCACGATCACATAAGTCAAGCGATGCAGCCATTGCCAGCGCTTGCCGCCGAGCCTGCGCACCATGGCGTTGGTGCTGGTAACTGCCAGCGGAATCAGCAGCACGAACGCCAGCACGCCGACCGTGATGAACGGACGCTTGACGATGTCTGCCCACATTTCCTGCACATCGAAGAAATGATCGAGCCAGAAGAAGATCGTGAAATGCAGCGCCACGTAAAAGAACGCATACAAACCCAGCATGCGACGCAGCCGCACCAGCCAGTTCCACTTGGTCAGCTTGCGCAGCGGCGTCACCGCCAGCGTAATGCACAGAAAATACAAGGCCCAGTCGCCGGTATTGCGTGTGATGAATTCGATCGGATTGGCGCCCAGCCGGTCGAGGAAGCCGAACGCCACCAGCCTCACCAGCGGCAGCAAGGCCAGCACGAATAACAGGTTGCGCAGGTGCAGTACGTGCCGCTGCGACAAACTCGACAGGTTCTTGAAAAATTGCATGGCTGCTCCGGCGTCAGAAATACTTCTTGAGGTCCATGCCGGTGTACAGGCCGGCGACGTCGTTGTAGCCGTTGAACATCAACGTCTTGCGCTTGCGTGCGAAGAAGCCGTCTTCACCGATGCGGCGCTCGCTGGCCTGCGACCAGCGCGGATGATCGACGTTGGGATTGACGTTGGAATAGAAGCCGTATTCCCGCGCGGCGTACATGTTCCAGGCCGTCTTCGGCTGCTCCTTGACGAAGCGGATCTTGACGATGGACTTGGCCGACTTGAAGCCGTACTTCCACGGCACGATGATGCGCACCGGCGCGCCGTTCTGGTTTGGCAGCACTTCTCCGTACATGCCCATGGTGAGCAAGGTCAGCGGATGATTGGCCTCGTCCATGCGCAGGCCTTCGGTGTACGGCCATTGCAGGATCGGGTCGGACAAGCCGGGCATCTGCTTCTTGTCGGCCAGCGTGACGAACTCAATGTACTTGGCATCCCCGGTCGGATCGGCCTTCTTGATCAAGGCCGACAGCGAATAGCCGATCCACGGAATCACCATCGACCAGCCCTCGACGCAGCGCAGGCGATAGATGCGTTCTTCCAGCGGCGCCAGCTTCATGAGCGCGTCGAGGTCCAGCGTGAACGGCTTTTTGACCTCGCCTTCGATGCTGACGGTCCACGGGGTAGTCTTGAGCGTGCCGGCGGTGCGCGCCGGATCGGCCTTGTCGGTGCCGAATTCGTAATAATTGTTGTAGGTCGTTGCATCCTGGTAAGCGGTCGGCTTGTCCATCACCGCGTAGGCGCTGTTGAGCTTGGCCGGCAACTTGCGCGCAGTGGCCGACTGGGCGAACGCGCTGCCGGCGCCAAGCAGGCCGCTGCCGGCGATGGCGCCCGCCGCCACCTTGCCCATGAAGGCGCGGCGCGAGGCGTAGACTTCCTGCGGCGTGATCTCCGAAGCGAGCGGAATATCGATCTGGTCTGGACGGATTTTGATCAGCATGGTGGTTCCCTGAAATAATGATTGGATGCGGCTTGTTGCCCTGTAGCATGATGCTTCGTGATGTGGCAGACGGGAAAGCCCTTTCTGCACCATCATCCTATGGCAGGGGCTGTGTCATCAAGATGGCAATTTGATGACAAATTTGTCATCGTGCCGGCAGCCCGAATTGCTAGAATGCAGCCACATCCACTGTACATCCAACGAAGCCCAGCATGGCCATCCTTGTCATCGAAGACGATCCGAAAACCGGCGACTACCTCAAGAAGGGTCTGCGCGAGTCCGGCTATACGGTCGACCTGGCGCGCACCGGTACCGACGGCCTGCACATGGCGATGGAACAGAACTACGACCTGGTGGTGCTCGACGTCATGCTGCCGGGTACCGACGGCTGGCAGGTGATGAGCGCGCTGCGCGCCAAGCGCGACCTGCCGGTGATTTTCCTGACGGCGCGCGACCATGTCGACGACCGCATCCGCGGCCTGCAACTGGGCGCCGACGATTACCTGGTCAAGCCGTTCTCTTTCACTGAACTGGTGCTGCGCATCCGCACGCTGCTGCGCCGCGGCGTCACGCGCGACGCCGAGGTCTACCAGGTAGCCGACTTGCAGCTCGATCACGTGCGCCACAAGGTTACCCGGCAAGGCGTCAATATCGTGTTGACGAATAAGGAATTTTTGCTGCTGCATCTGCTGATCAAGCGCCAGGGCGAAGCGCTGTCGCGCTCGGTGATCGCCTCGCAGGTGTGGGACATGAATTTCGACAGCGACACCAATGTCGTCGATGTCGCGGTCAAGCGCCTGCGCGCCAAGATCGACGCGCCCTTTGAAAAGAAGCTGATCCATACCGTGCGCAGCATCGGCTACATGTTTTCAGAAACGCCATGAAAGATCCTCGATGAGACCGTGGCGCTCGTGGACGCTGGCGTTTCGCGTTAGTGCTTTGTTTGCGCTGATCGCCTTCCTGGTGGTCACCGGGCTCGGCATGTATCTCTACAACTCGGCGCGCATGTCGCTGGAGATTCGCGCCGACTACACGCTGATCGGCCGCGTCGAACATTTCCGCAACCTGCTGCACGATCTCTACAACGTCGAACAGATGGAGCAGCGCCCCGCCCTGTTCGAAAGCATGCTTGGCAACGAGCAGGACGTGCGCATTTTCCGCCGCCAGGGCGAGGCGCCATTCATCAACATGAATCCCGACAACCTGACGCCACCGGCCATGACGCCGGTCGCCATCGGCGTGCCGCTGGGTATTTCCTCGCTGCATGACGGCATGCGCGCCGACGGCGTTCGGGTGCGCTGGGTCGCGGCGCTGGCGGACGTCGGCAACCACAACGACACGGTCGAGATCGTCGCTGCCTATGTCATGACGCAGGAGTCGCGCATGATGACGGTGTACCTGTGGCGTGTGGTCGCTGCCGTGGCGCTGGCGGTGCTGCTGACCTCAGTGCTCGGCTTCGCCGTGTTGCGGCGCGACCTGATGCCGTTGACGCGCATGAGCCGCCGCGCCGCCGAAATCACGCCCGCCAATCTCAGCACACGGCTGCGCGAAGAAGACGCACCGGCCGAATTGCGCCAGCTTGCCGGCGCGCTCAACGCCATGCTCGACCGGCTCGAAAACGGCTACGAACATCTGTCGCAATTTTCCGCCGACCTGGCGCATGAAATCCGCACGCCGGTCAACATCCTGATGGGACAGACCCAGGTGACGCTGGGTCAGCGCCGCAACGTGGAAGAGTATGAGCAACTGCTGGAATCGAACCTCGAAGAACTGACGCGCCTGTCGCGCATCATCGAAAATATCCTGTTCCTGGCACAGACCGATCATGCAGAACTGGTAGTCGACCGCAGCGCAATCGTCTTGCAGGAAGAGTTGCAGAAAATCGCCGATTACTTCGAAGGCGTGGCCGCCGAACGCGACATGCAGTTCGAGGTCGATGTTGCGCCGGGTCTGGCTTGCAACGCCAACCTGGTGATGTGGCGGCGCGCGGTAAGCAATCTGGTGGTCAATGCGGTGCGCTACGGCGACGCCGGCACCGCCATCCGGATCAGCGCACGCGCGACCGCAGACGGCGTTGCCATCGACGTCGCCAACCGCGGCGCGGCAATGACGCGGCAACAGATGGAACGCATGTTCGACCGTTTCTATCGCGGCGACAAATCGCGCAGCGAGTTCACCGAATCCAACGGCCTCGGCCTGGCGATCGTCAAGGCCATCATGACGGTCCACGGCGGCACGGCGGCGGTGACGTGTTCGGCCGACGGCCGGATCGCCTTCAGCCTGCTCTTCCCTGTTCCAGAAAAAATCACGCTGCGCTGATCAGCCTGCGGTTTGTTTCATCGCCGACAACTCCTCGTGCACACGCGCCATCACGGCATCCCAATCTCCTGCGGTCGTCTGTCTAAACAGACGCGCAGAGGCATACCAGGGACTGTCGTCACGTTCCAATAGCCAGCGCCAGTCGGCGGCGTGCGACAGCAATATCCACACCGGCACGCCCAACGCGCCGGCCAGATGCACGGCGGCGGTATCGACGCCGACCACCAGATCCAGATTGGCGATCAGCGCGGCGGTGTCATCGAAAGCCTGCAATTCGCGACCTGGCCAATGTAGCGCCGGCGTGCTTTGCAGCCAATCAGCATCGCGCTGACGCAGCTCCGGTTGCAGCAGGAAGAATTCGGCATTGGGAGTCTCCAGCAATGGAGCAAACGCCTGCAAGGGAATCGATCGGCGGCGATCATTGTGATTGCCGGGGTTGCCCGAGCAAACGATGCCAATGCGTAGCGGTCGCTTACCATCCCTCCCCTGTTCCAGCAATTGGGCCCAGCGCTGCTGCAGGTACGACCCGGCGCGCAGATACGCTTGCGGCGACGGGATCGAATCCGGACGCGTGCCGAACGCCAGGGGCAGGCTCATCAGCGGCAACTGGTAATCGACTGCCGGCAAGTCTTCGCCGATGGCTTTCACGACGATGCGTGTCGGATTGCCCGAATCGGGATCTGTTTCCAGCGTTTGCAGCAACGTCTTCAATGCGGCGTGCACTTCAAGCACCACATTTGCGCCGAGGGCGGCGACCTGTTGTGCGTAACGCGAAAACTGGATGGCGTCACCCAGGCCCTGCTCCGCCCACAGCAACACCGTCCGGCCGGCGGCGACATCCACGCCGGGCCAGCGCGCAATTGCCTGATGGCGTTGCGGATCGGCAAGCTCACCCTGCCAGCGTGCTTCATAAAATGGCCAGGCCTCGTCGAAACGTCCCAGCGCCAGCAGGGTCAGCGCCAGATTGACGCTGGCGTCGGCATAGCCCGCGCGCAGGCTCAATGCATTCCGCGCGGCCGCAATCGATTCTTCATAACGGCGCAAACGCCCCAGCGTCGCAGCACGGCAGACCCAGCCGTCGCCGAAGTCCGGCTCCTGCGCCAGCACCTGGTCGACGCTGGCGAGCGCCTCTTCATTGCGATGGAGTTCGTATTGCAGCAAGGCCAGATCGAAGCGATATACGCTCTGCGCAGGCGCCAGTTCAACCGCCTGCAGCATGCTCTGCAAGGCATCCCCGGGACGCTGCATGCGACCCATCAAGACCGCGTGGCGATGCCAGGCGGCGGCATTCTGCGGCGCCAGGCGCAAGGCGTGTCCGGCAGCTTGCAGCGCTTCTTCGTTGCGATTGAAATCCTGCAGCAGCAATGCCGCGGCGAGGAAGATGTCGGCATGCTGCGCGCCGGCGGCGATCAGTTGCAAGTAAAGGCTCAGCGCCTCCTGATAGTTGCCGGCCTCGTACAACACCCGGCCCAGCTTGTAGCTGACCGCCAACTCGCCCGGCGTCAGCGCCAGCGCGCGCCGGTACAGCTCGATCGCCTGCGCGTGCTGCTGCAGTCCCGCAGCGACGGCGCCGGCCAGGTGCAGCAGATTGAAATCGGCGGAAGCCTGCAGCGCCAGCGGCTGCAGAATGGCATGTGCCGCCTCCAGCTGGCCGTGCTGGAAAAACAGGTAAGCCTGGGCGATGGCGTCGTTATTGTTCATGGGCGCGATGTTAACACGCACCCACCTGCGCCGCCTGGCGCAAGCAGCGAATCTGCGGCTAGGGATCCGGGATCAGGCGACTGAAACCGGCAACTGCGCACGCGAGCCATAACGATTGGCATACACCCAGGTGAATTCCGCCCCCAGCAGGAATATCTGCGCCGAATAGTAAATCCACGCCAGCAGCAAGGCGAACGAACCGGCCGCGCCGAAACCGGAGGTCATGCCGGCACGCCCCAGGTACAGACCGATCAGGTATTTGCCGATGATGAACAGAATGGTGGTAGCGACAGCGCCCGCGCGCACATCGTGCCAGGCCAGGCGCACGCTCGGCAGATATTTGTAGATCACCGAGAACAAGCCCGTAAAGACGGCGAATGAAATCGCAAAGTTAAGGACTTGCAGCAGGATCTCCCAGCCGGTGAACCAGCTGCCCCACCATTTCCCCAGCGCCGCCAGTCCGGCGCTGGCCACCAGCGAAATGACCAGCATGAAACCGAGGCCGAGGATCAGGCCGAACGACAGCAAGCGTTTGCGGATCAGCGACCAGACGCCGCTGTCCCGGGGCGCAGCGGGAATATGCCAGATACGATCGAGCGCACTCTGCAGCTCCGCGAACACGGCGGTAGCGCCGATCACCAGCGTGACGATGCCCAGGCCGGCGGCGATGAAGCCCTCGCGCGGTTCGCTCACCGATTTCAGCAAGCCTTGGACCGCCATGGCGCCCTCCACCCCGACCACGCCCTGGATCTGCCCGACAATTTCGCCTTGCGCCGCGTCATGGCCGAAGATCATGCCCGCCACCGCAATCGCGATGACCAGCATCGGCGCCAGCGAGAAGATCGTGTAGTAGGCGATGGCTGCGCCCATGCTCGGTGCAAAATCGTCCAGCCACGCGGTCACGGCGCCTTTGCTGAGCTGCCAGGCCTGCTGCGCGCGGGTTTCGTCGGGGAGTTTACGGATGAAGGTGTAAGACATGGTGTTTTTCCGGACAATAAGTGGTCGGATCGCCGGGAAGCAAGTTTGATTCCCTGAAAACGGTGTTTTTCCTCGGGTTTCGACGCTTTTTGACGCCCGCCGCGTCGTTATGCGGCAACGCAGCGATTGTTTAGATTCCTGAAATGTCGTATATTTCAGTAATTACTGAAAATTCAAAATACACCACAATGCCGAACACCCGGGAATTCTCCATAGAACCCAATACCCTCAGCCCTCTGATGCAGCGCTTCATCCTCCACTTTGGCGAAATGGGCAGCCGCTGGGGCATCAACCGCACAGTCGGCCAGATCTACGCCCTGCTGTATGTGCAGGCGCACCCGCTTAACGCGGATGAAATTGCCGATTACCTGGGATTTTCACGTTCCAACGTCAGCATGGGGCTCAAGGAGTTGCAATCTTGGCGGCTGGTCAAGCTGCTGCATCTGCCCGGCGACCGCCGCGAATATTTCGAGCCGCCGAAGGACATTTGGGATATCTTCAAGGCCTTGCTGGAAGAACGCCGCCGCCGCGAAATCGAACCGACGCTGTCGATGCTGCGGGATGCTTTGCTGGAGACGCCGGCCAGCGCCGACGACAAGCACGCGCAAAAACGCATGCGCGAAATGTACGACCTGATCGAGCTGTCCAGCTCCTGGTTCGACGACGTGCAGAGGCTGTCGCCGGAAACGCTGTCCTCGCTCATGAAGATGGGTTCAAAGATCAAGAAGCTGCTCGACGTCAAGGACAAATTCCGCTTTGGCGGAGAGAAGAATGGCAAGAGTGACGACAGGGGCGACAAGAACGAAAAAAGCGAGAAGGCTGCCGTAGCCTCTCCCGACAAGGCCAAGGAGTGACCCATGTCCAGACCTTCATGGTTGCTGCGCACGCATAGCCTGTGGCGCCTGCCACGCCTGACCAAATTGCCGCTGGGCGCTGAAATCGCTTTGATCCTGGTGGTCAAGATCGCGCTCCTGACAGTGCTGGCGAAAACCTTTTTCTCCGAACCGCAGGCCAAGAAGATGCGCATGCCCACCGCCCAGGTGGAACAGCATCTGCTGGCGCCGGCGCCGGAATCTGCATCTCCTGCCTCAATTACATCCAACGCATCACCTTCCACTTCCGAGGTCCCTCATGCTTCCCATTGACGAAGTCGTCAGTCTGTCGCGCCTGCAGTTCGCCATCACGGCGCTGTACCACTTTCTATTTGTTCCCCTGACGCTCGGCCTGTCCTGGATCCTGGTCATCATGGAATCCGTCTACGTCATGACCGGCAGTCCCATCTACAAGGACATGACGCGCTTCTGGGGCAAGCTGTTCGGCATCAACTTCGCCATGGGCGTGGCCACCGGCATCACGCTCGAATTCCAGTTCGGCACCAACTGGTCGTATTACTCGCACTACGTCGGCGACATCTTCGGCACGCCGCTGGCGATCGAGGGCATGGCGGCGTTCTTCCTCGAATCGACCTTCGTCGGCCTGTTCTTCTTCGGCTGGGATCGCCTGTCGCGCGTCAAGCATCTGATGGTCACTTTCCTGGTCGCGCTGGGATCGAGCCTGTCGGCGCTGTGGATCCTGATCGCCAACGGCTGGATGAACAACCCGGTAGGCGCGGAATTCAATTTTGAAACCATGCGCATGGAACTGGTCAGCATGACCGACGTGATCTTCAATCCGGTGGCGCAGGTGAAGTTCGTGCACACGGTTGCGGCCGGTTACGTCACGGCGTCGATGTTCGTGCTGGGCGTGTCCGCCTATTACCTGCTCAAGGGTCGCGACACAGCGTTCGCGCTGCGCTCGTTTGCAGTCGCCGCCGGCTTTGGCCTGGCGTCAACCTTGTCGGTAATCGTGCTGGGCGACGAATCCGGCTACACCGCCGGCGAAGTCAACAAGGTCAAGCTGGCCGCCATCGAAGCCGAATGGGAAACCCATCCGGCGCCGGCCGGCATCACCATCTTCGGCCTGCCCGACAACAAGGGCGAGCGCACCGATTATGCGTTCAAGGTGCCTTACGTGCTCGGCCTGATCGCCACGCGTTCGGTCGACACGCCGGTGGTCGGTATCAAAGACCTCAAGAAGGAACACGAAGTACGCATCCGCAACGGCATGCTGGCCTATGCCGCGCTGACGCGCCTGAAGTCCGGCGACAAGTCGCCTGAAGCACGCGCCGATTTCGACAAGCTCAAGCATGACCTGGGCTACGGCCTGCTGCTCAAGAAATACACGCCTAACGTGATCGACGCCACGCCGCAGCAGATCGCCAAAGCGGTCGACGACACCATCCCGAACGTGGCGCCGCTGTTCTGGTCGTTCCGCGGCATGGTGGCGCTGGGCATGCTGTTCCTGTTCATCTTCTCGGCCTCGTTCTACTTCCTCGTGCGCAAGCAACTGGCGCCGCAACGCTGGCTGCTGCGACTCGCCGTGTTCAGCATCCCGCTGCCGTGGATCGCCGCCGAACTGGGCTGGATCGTGGCCGAATATGGCCGCCAGCCGTGGACCATCGCCGGCATCCTGCCGACGCATCTGTCGGCCTCGACTTTGCAAGCGTCGAGCCTGTATTTCAGCCTGGCCGGATTCATCCTGTTCTATACCTTCCTGCTGGTGGTGGAAATGATCCTCATGGTCAAGTACGCCAAGCGCGGGCCGAGCAGCCTGCACACCGGCAAGTACCACTGGGAGTTGCTGGAGAAGGAAAAGAAACCGGCCGCTGCAGCGAGGCCATCGGTGCCCCCGCGTCCGCCGCTGTCGAAACCGACCCGCTGACCCGGATGCTTACGCGACTCGCCACATTCACGAAGAAGTACACAAGGAAATCCTCATGATCTTCGATTACGAAACCTTAAAAATCATCTGGTGGGCCTTCGTCGGCGTGCTCATCATCGGCTTCGCGCTGACCGATGGCTTCGACTTCGGCGTGGGCATGATGCTGCCCTTCGTCGGCAAGACCGATGCCGAACGCCGCGTGCTGATCAATTCCATCGGCCCGACCTGGGAAGGCAACCAGACCTGGTTCATCACCGCCGGCGGCGCCACCTTCGCCGCCTGGCCGCTGGTCTACGCGACCGCCTTCTCCGGCTTTTACGTCGCGCTGATGGTGCTGCTGTTCTCGCTGTTCTTCCGCCCGGTCGGCTTCGACTATCGCAGCAAGGTGGCCGATACGCGCTGGCGCAATGCCTGGGACTGGGGCCTGTTCGTCGGCGGCATCGTGCCGCCGCTGATCTGCGGCGTGGCCTTCGGCAACCTGTTGCTGGGCGTGCCGTTCCACTACGACGACACCATGCGCGTGGAATATACCGGCAGCTTCTTCGAACTGCTCAATCCCTTCGGCCTGCTGGCCGGCGTGCTGAGCGTGGCGATGCTGCTGACCCACGGCGCCACTTTCGTGATGGTGAAGACCGAGGCGGCGATCGCCGTGCGCGCCCGCAAGATCGCCATCTGGGGCGCACTTGCCACACTCGCCCTGTTCGTGGCGGCAGGCTTCTGGGTCGCCTACGGCATCGACGGCTACAGCATCACCGACATGCCTAACGCCAACAGCGCCTTCATGCCGCTGGCGAAGACCGTCGAAATCGTCTCAGGTGCGTGGATGGAAAACTACACCCGCTGGCCCGCAACCAAGGCGATCCCGATCGCCGCCATCGCCGGATTGCTGCTGGTGCTGATCTTCGGCGCCTGGCGCAAGGCGCGGCTGGCCTTCATTAGCAGCGGCATCGCGGTGACCGGCATCATCCTGACCGCAGCCACCGCGATGTTTCCGTTCATCATGCCGTCGTCACTGGACCCGCGCAGCAGCCTGACGATCTGGGATTCGGTGTCGAGTCACAAAACGCTGGGGATCATGTTCTGGCTGGTGCTGTTTTTCTTGCCGCTGATCATGCTGTACACCGCCTGGGTGTATCGCGTCATGCGCGGCAAGGTCACGCTCAAGCACATCGCCGACAACGAACACACCGCCTACTAACTATTTGAATATTCAAGAAGGAGAACATCATGTGGTATTTCGCCTGGATACTCGGAGTCGGCCTGGCGCTGGCCTTCGGCATCATCAACGTCATGTGGCTGGAAGCCAACTATGCCTTCGGCCGCCGCAAGGAAGACGAAACCCGCGAACGCTTCGTCGCCGCCAGCGCTCAGGCCGAGCTGGCAAAAAAACGCCCTGCCAAACCCTGAGGCCGCGATGAAAACATCTTCCGCCCAACTCGTCGATACCGACTCAGCCCTGCTGCAGACGCTGCCCGGCGCCGGCTTTGCCGATGCCTTCCGCATCGCCCTCAGCGATGAACAAGCGCGCCAGTCGGCCGCTCAACTGACTGAGCAGATGTTCCGCCGCACGCCATCCTGGGTCACCCTGCTGGTGTCGATCCGTAATCGCGCGGTGGCGGTGTTCGGCCTGCGGGCAGCCGACATGCAGGTCGGTGACGACAGGCGCGGTGGAGTGGCGGGTTTTCCGATCATCGCGCAGAGCGACGATCTGGTGCAGCTCGGCTTCGACGACAAGCATCTGGATTTTCGTGTCTGGATACGGCGCGATGCCGCCACGCCAACGTCACCGGCGCAGCTGACGCTGACCACGGCGGTACGCACCAATCAGTTGCTCGGTCGCGCCTATCTCGGCGTGATCATGCCGTTTCACCGCTGCATCGTGCCGGCGATGCTGAACGGGTTGCGTAGCTGAATACCGTTTCTTGCGTGAAAAAACAAAAAGCCCCGCCGTTTTACCGGCGGGGCTTTTTTACATCGCGTGTTACCGCGTTTTGCGGCTGGTGAACTATTTCAGTTCTTAAACCAGTGTCAGCGTCACGTTGATGTTGCCGCGTGTAGCGTTGGAGTATGGGCAGACTTGATGCGCCTTCTCGATCAGCGATTGCGCAACGGCGCGGTCCAGGCCCGGCAGGGAAATGTTCAGCGCCGCTTCGATGCCGAAGCCGCCTGGAAGAGTGCCGATGCCGACGGTGCCGGTGATGCTGGTGTCAGCAGGAATGGCGATCTTTTCCTGGCCGCCGACGAACTTGATCGCGCCCAGGAAGCAGGCCGAATAACCCGCTGCGAACAGTTGTTCAGGGTTGGTGCCGTTGCCGCCTGCGCCGCCCAGTTCCTTCGGTGTGCTCAGCTTGATGTCCAGGACGCCGTCGGACGACTTGGCGGAGCCTTCACGGCCGCCGGTTGCAGTTGCGGTTGCTTGGTAGAGTGCTTTTTCGATTTTCATTTTGTTTCCTTTCGAGTGGTTTCAGAGGTCGATGCGGGGGTGCATCGGATTATCAGTAAATCAGGTTAGTACGTCAGAGTAAAAAATCATTTAAATCCCAAACCATGCAAACTGCAAGGAATTTAAATTTTAAACAATAAAATTGCTAACAATATAAATAATAAACGAGTAAAACGTAATACGACTGCTCTTGCCAATACAACAAATCAATAAATCAATAAATCAGGATTCTTCAGCGTCTTCCAGCAAGCCCTTGCGCAGGTCTTTCAGTTGCTCGCGCAGGTTGGCGACTTGCTCCAGCGGCGGCAAGGCGCACATCAGCCGTTCCGGCACTGCCATCGCCCGCTTGCGCAGGGCGCGTCCTTCCTGACTGAGCCTGACCACGACGCGGCGTTCATCTTCGGTGTCGCGGGCGCGGTGCAGCAAACCCATCACCTCCATGCGCTTCAACAACGGCGTCAGCGTACCCGAGTCGAGAAACAGCTTGCCGCCCAGGTCGGAGACCGTGACTTCATCCTTTTCCCACAAGACCAGCATGACCAGATATTGCGGATAAGTAATGTCGAGGTCTTTCAAAATCTTCTTGTAGACCTTGGTCATTGCCAACGACGCCGAGTACATGGCGAAGCACAATTGATTTTCAAGCATCAGGGCCTGATCAATCGCTGCTGCGTTCTTCGATGTGTTTGCGTTTGCCATGGAGTGAATAATACATAGTCAAAAATTAAATTGCAAGCAATTTAAATTAAAATCTGCATTGATTTAAAAATACAACAAATTTGCGGATAGGCAAGTCCCACCCTGGCCAGCCACACACAGACGGGGATTCACCGCTCGAAGCGCTGCTCCACCATTTTCTTGCCCCACTGCGCTCCCGGCCATTCTTCCTTGAGCTGGAATCCGTAACTCTCATACAGACGGCGCGCAGCATCCAGCCCCTGAAAAGTCCACAACTGCACCGATGCAAATCCCTGCGCGTCGCAAAACGCCATCGCCGCTTCCATCAGCCGGCGGCCCACGCCTGCTCCGCGCAAACCGTCATCGACGATGAACCAACGCAAATGCGCCTTGTTGTCGCCCAGATCCTGACCGTCGATGGCCACCGAGCCGACGATACGCTGACCTTGCATCGCCAGCCACAAGCCATTGCGAGGATGATCCAGACGCGGCACGAATTCCGCCAGTCCCGCCGCCACCTTGCTCTCGAAAAAGCTGCCGAAGCCGACGCTGCGCGCGTAAAACATCGCATGCATCTGAACAATGCGGCCGATCACACCGACCTGATAGCCGGCGACGATGCGAATCTCGCCGGCCGGCACGATCGCCTCGCCTGACCGGCGCGCCTCCAGCGCCAGCGCATAGACACTCAGTCCTTGTGCCACGGCGTCCTGCTGATCCGCACTCAATTGTTCGAGTGCGCCGACAACCTGCTGGCGGCCGAACGCCTGGACGGCAGTCAGCGTGCGTCGGCCTTGCGGTGTCAACGCCAGCCATTTGACGCGGCCATCGACGTCGCTGGCCCGTTCCTGCAATTCCCCGGCCTCGACCAGCTTGCGCACCATGCGGCTGACGCTGGACTTTTCAAGCCCGAGGAATTCGGCAAGCTGCGCTGCGCTCATCGATTTGCGCGCGCCGATCTCGATAATGGCGTGCACTGCAGACGGCGGATAGTCGGTGGCCGCCAGCGTGGATTGCATGAAGCCCAATTCGCGCACCATCCGGCGCGAAGCGGTACGGATGCCGTCAACAAAAGAAAAGTCCGGTGAAGAGCCTGTTTTTTGCATATTTTCCATCCCTCTTTTATATAGTTGTATTATACAACTATAAATCGCAGAAGATCATTGCGATTCCAATGCACCGCTCAGGAGAAATGCCATGGAAACGATGCCGAAAAAGGAATGCAGCGCCAGTCCGTACGACATGACCGGACAAGTTGCATTGGTGACCGGAGGCGGTAGCGGCATCGGTCGTGCCGCCGCGATTCGAATGGCGCATGCGGGGGCAAGCGCCGTGGTGATTGCAGGCCGGCGCCAAGCGGAGGGCGAAGCCGTCGCCGCCGAATGCCGCGCCGCCGGTGCACAAAGCCTCTATGTACAAACCGATGTGACACGGGAAGACGACGTCCAACGACTGATCGACACCGTGCTGGCGCAATTCGGACGCCTGGACGCAGCTTTCAACAATGCCGGGCGACAGGAACGACGGGCATCTCTGCACGCGCAGGCATCCGATGTCTACGACGCCATCTTCGACGCCAACGTGCGTGCCGTGTTTTTGTGCCTGAAATACCAATTGCCGCCGATGGTGGCTCGCGGCAGCGGCAGCATCGTCATCAATACGTCGGTCAGCGGCGTACGCAATCCCAATCCCGGGCTTGCCCTCTACTCCGCCTCCAAGGCCGCCACGATCTCGCTGATGCGGTCGGCGGCCATGGAATACGCACCCCACGGCGTTCGCATCAACGCGATTGCTCCTGGCAGGGTCGTCACCGACATGATGCTTTCATCAGGCATTGCCGACATGTCCGCAGTGGCCGCAGGCTTGCCGCTCAGACGCATGGGGCAGCCTGAGGAAGTCGCCGAAGCCGTGTCATGGCTGCTGTCCGGCGCGTCATCGTACGTCGTCGGTCACGTGCTGGCGGCAGACGGCGGATTCCTCGCTTCATGAGCTCATCCTGTATCATGCGGACCAGCATGATTGCGGCTGCAAAATGCCGGTTATTTTTTGCCGTCCGACATCCCGAACACTCCCGAAATGCATTCAATAACATCCTCGCAGGCGCCTCGCGCCCTCTCGCTTGCCCTGTTCTGCAAGGTGGTCGACAACTATGGCGATATCGGCATCTGCTGGCGACTGGCGCGGCAATTGCAAAAGGAACACCGCGTCATGGTCACCTTGTGGGTCGACGACCTGAAGAGTTTCCAGCGGATCTGTCCGGAAGTCGCGGCCGATTGCGAGACCCAGGAAATTCAAGGCGTCCTCGTCCGGCATTGGCGCGATCAGGACGGTGTATTCAGCGCCGCCGACATACCGGACATCGTGATCGAGTTTTTTGCCTGCGACATCCCGCCCGGTTATATCAAGGCCATGTCAGAATGCACGCCACGTCCGGTCTGGCTGAACCTGGAAGGCCTGACCGCGGAAACCTGGGTGGAAGGCTGCCATACCCTGCCCTCGCCGCATCCGCAGCTGCCGTTGACAAAGTACTTCTTCTTTCCCGGATTCAACCAACGCACTGGCGGCCTACAGGTCGAATCCGGCCTCACTGCGCGACGTGAAGCTTTCCTTGCCGATCCGCGCGCCGCCGCCGACTTCCTCGCTCAATTCGGCGTAACCGAGGCCGAGATGGCCTCGCTCAAGGTATCGCTGTTCTGCTATCCACTAGCGCCGATCGCCGCGTTGTTCGCAGCGTGGCAAGCAAGCGAGCAGGCCGTTGTCTGCCTGGTGCCGGAAGGCGTCGGCGGCGACGCCGTGACGGACTTTCTTGGCCGGCCGTCGACTGCGGGGGCGCATGCCACGCGTGGCGGCCTGACCATCCGCGTCATCCCGTTTGTACCGCAGCCCGATTACGACAAATTGCTTTGGGCATGCGATGTCAATTTCGTGCGCGGCGAAGACTCATTCGTGCGCGCGCAGTGGGCCGCCAAGCCGTTCATCTGGCATATCTATCCACAAGACGAGAATTTGCACCACGTCAAACTGAAGGCTTTTCTCAACACCTGCCCGGCGGCAACAGCAAGCCTGACGGCGCTGGCGCTGGCATGGAATGGCGCCGGCGATGACGCGATCGACATCGCGACGCTGTGGCGCGACATGGAAGCCGACTTGCCAAACATTGCCAGGCTGTCCATGGATTGGGAGCAAGTGTTGCTGGCAAACGGCGATTTGACGACGAATTTGCTGAAGTTTGCGGCGTCGGTGCGCAAGTAACCACGAGTAACAGCGAAATCGGCTTGGAAATGGGTTAAAATATAGGGCTAATTTTTAGGCATCATCGATTCAGCATCATCCTCAATCGTACGTGGGCTTGCGGTGTGGTTCCGCCGGTAGGCTACAGAAGATTTTTACGCAACCTACTTTTTACGTATATTCGCTATGAAATTTGCAAAAGAAATTCGCGTCGGCAACATCATTATGGTCGACAGCAAGCCAATGATCGTCCTGCGCTCGGACGTCAACGGCTCAAGCCGCACCGGCTTCACCTACAAGTGGAAAATGAAGAACCTGCTGACCAACAGCCCGCAGGAAAACGTTTTCCGCGGCGACGACAAGTTCGACGTGGTCGTGCTGGACAAGAAGGCAGTGACTTACTCCTACTTCGCCGATCCGCTGTACGTGTTCATGGACTCCGAATACAACCAGTATGAAATCGAAGGCGAAAACCTCGGCGATGCACTGGGCTACCTGAAGGACGGCATGGAATGCGAAGCGGTCTTCTATGACGGCAAGGCAATCTCGGTCGAACTGCCGACCACCATCGTGCGCCAGGTCGTGTACTCGGAACCTGCAGTCAAGGGCAACACTTCGGGCAACGTCCTGAAGGAAGCCAAGATCGAAAACGCGATTGAAGCGAATCAGATCGTCGTGATGGTTCCGCTGTTCGTCAGCCAGGACGACCAGATTGAAATCGACACACGCACCAACGAATACAAGAAAGTCGTGCGTAACTGATTTCAGTTATTCCGCTGTACAAGTAGAAAAAGCCGCGATCTTCGCGGCTTTTTTTCGTCCCCCGTCTGCCACGCCCTTTCTTATGCAACACCGATCACCCTTCAAATATAGTTGCATTGCGAATTAACTTACAGTATCGTGGATACATGTTTGATCACTGCCTCTATTTCAATACCGCCGCCTTGTCCCGCCGCCTGGAGCGTGAGTGGGCGGAAGCGTTCGCTCCGTTCGGCCTGACCGCGCCGCAGGGCTTCATGCTCAGGGCCATCGTCGACAGGCCCGGAATGCTGCAGAGCGAACTGGCGGCGGAGCTTGCCATCGCCCGCTCCACCACCACGCGCGCGCTGGATACGCTGGAGCAAAAAGGCTTGCTCGAGCGCCGCAGGACCGACGGCGACGGCAGGGAAATCTCGGTTTACCCGACAGCCGCCGGCATTGAAATCAAAGCACCGCTGAATGCATCCGCAGGCGGTGCAGCGGAAAAGATCCGGAAGATTCTGGGCAAGCAGGAATTTGCCGATGCGGTCCTGAAAATCCGAGATGTTCGTTCAGCCCTGGAGTGATCCCAAGCGCATGTTTGCGCTTGTTTTTATGCCGGATAGTTGTATTGCTAATTATTTTAAAAGGTGTGTTTTCGCTTTTCACCAGCGACCGCTACCCGACAAACCGGAATTCCATTCTTAACCCAAGGAGAGCACCATGTTTGCAATGCAATACGGATTTGATGTCCCGGATGCGGAACCGGTCAGAGCGCGCGTCAGGGAAATCGGCAGCCGTTTCGATCAGCTGCCGGGACTCTACACGAAGGCCTTTCTGGTCGCCGATGCCGCCGACGCAAGCCCGGCGCGCTATACACCCTTCTATCTCTGGGATGAACTCGACGGCATGAGCGACTTCCTGATGTCGGATGCATTTCGCGCGGTCGTTGCCAAGTACGGCCGCCCGATCGTACAACGCTGGAATAAAGTCGCCTTTTTCAAAGGAACGGCGATCGCACAAACACCGGCATTCGCCACTCAGCAATTCATCGATATTCCCGCTGATGTCGACCTGGCTCAACTATGCGAACTGAACGCTACCGACGCAGAAGCGATGATCTTCGAACACGGCTTGCATTCGGTTTTCGTCGGGCTGGATACCAATAACTGGAAGCTGATGAAGATATCGCTGTGGCAAGAACGGCCGGCGTTATCGCACGGCGCAAAAATCTTCGAAGTGGCTCACCTTTCCGCACCCGCATTGAAGAAGGAACTCGGGATCTGATCCCGACGCGTGGAACATAAGGAACGATGCACTGATCGCAAACGGACCGGCAAGGCGGAAACAGTTTTTTCGGGCCGGTCCGCGCCCTATTTCAGTCCTTTCGCCTGTGCCAGACGCCGCGCGGCCTTGCCGCCCTCGCTGGCCCAGAACGCCGTATCGGCGGCCTGGATGCGCTGCGCCGAATTCTCCATGTGACGCAAGGCGGCCGCGCGCGCCGCATCGGCATCGCCGTCGGAGATCGCCTGCGCAATCAAGGCGTGCTCGTTGCGTACCTGCTGGCTGAAATCCTCACGACGCGCTTCGTTGATGCGCGCCACGCGAATTGCTGCCTGCAGGAACTGGCTCAGAAATTCCAGCAAAGAAGTGTATAGCGGGTTATGCGCCGCTGCAGAGATGGCGGCATGAAAAGCGAAGTCTTCTTCCACGCCATCCTTGCCCTCACTCACTGCCCTATCGATGCTCTTCAGCGCTTGCTGAATACTTTGATTCTGCACTTTGGTGCGTCGCTGCGCCGCCAGCGCCGCCATCTCGCCCTCGACGCCACGACGCAGCTCAATCACGCGCAACACTGCCTGAATCGAGTCATGCACATCGATGTCCAGCCGGAACGGCGTAGCGTTGTTCGGTGCAAGCACGACGGTGCCGCTGCCCCGCCGTGAACCAACAAGGCCTTCCGATTTAAGGCGGGAAATAGCTTCACGAATCACGGTGCGGCTGACCTGGAAACGTTCAGTCAATTCATTCTCGGAAGGCATGCGTGCGCCGGGAGCGAAATCGCCCTGACGGATCTGTTCATACAATGCGCCGGTCACGCGATCGGCCAGTGTGCCCTTGGCGGAATCGAGCGGCCCTGGCGGGGTGGTGCGCGAAGCAGTCCTGGAATGCTGAGTATTTTTCATGTTGATTGACATGATACCGCTTTCTTTTTACACTGACCGCAAAGTTGTATGACAACTTTAAGATTTCACTGCCCCCCCCTTCAACCTAATTGCAATCTGTTCATGGTCCGTAGCGAGAGGCCGTCAGCAGATTGGAGGAGAACAAATGCATATCGTTATCACCGGCGGCGCCGGTTTCCTGGGCAGCCGTCTGGCGCGTCAATTGCTCAAGCGCGGTCAGCTGACCGGCAGCGACGGCAAGCAACAGACCATCAGCCGCATCACCCTGCTCGACGTCGTGGCCGCGCAAGGATTCGACGACGCGCGCATTGACGCAGTGGTCGGCGACATCGCCGACGCCGCCGTCATCGAACGCGCCATCACCAAGGACACGCAGTCGATCTTCCATCTGGCGGCCATCGTCAGCGGACAGGCCGAAGCCGATTTCGAACTCGGCATGAAGATCAACTTCGACGCCACCCGCCTCATCCTGGAACGCGCCCGCGCGCTCGGCACCAAACCGCGCGTCGTATTCACCAGCTCGGTGGCCGTGTTCGGCGGCGATCTGCCGGCGCAAGTCCCCGACAATGCGCTGCTGATGCCGCAAAGCTCTTACGGTGCGCAAAAGGTGATGGGTGAATTGCTGATCAACGATTACAGCCGCAAGGGTTTCATCGACGGCCGCGCGCTGCGCATGCCGACCATTTCCGTGCGTCCCGGCGCCCCCAACAAGGCGGCGTCAAGTTTCGCCAGCGGCATCATCCGCGAACCGCTCAACGGCCAGCCTTCGGTCTGCCCGGTCGCACCCGACACGCGCATGTGGCTGATGTCGCCGCGCAAGGCCATTGACAACCTGATCCACGGCCACGAAATCAACGGCGCCGACCTCGGCCTGGCGCGTTTCCTCAGCATTGACGGCTTGTCGGTCTCGGTGCGTCAGATGGTCGATGCGCTGGAGCAAGTCGCCGGCGCCGACGTCGTCAAGCTGATCGAATGGAAGGAAGACGAAGCCATCAAGCGCATCGTCAACTCCTGGCCGGGCAGCTTTGAAGCCAAGCGCGCCAAGGCGCTGGGATTCACGGCGGACAGCGATTTCGCCAGCATCGTGAAGGCGCACATCGAAGATGAAGTGAAGAAATAATCTGCGATCGCGTTCTGCAAAAACGGCGTCGGCAACGGCGCCGTTTTCGTTTCAGGTACGCCATCCTTCTGCGGCCATCAACAGCAAGGCGACAAAAATTCGCCGCACCATAAAAAAAGCGCGGACGAATCCGCGCTGAATTGGAGACTGCAAGCCGTGTCGTTTCCCCCGCCACGGCCCTCAGTGAAGCAGCAACAACTTCTCCTTACTTTGCCTTCGCCAGCATGTTGAACACGCTGGAAAAATCCAGTCCGCCGGAACCCGACTTGCTGTGGATGTCGTACAGATTGCGCGCCAAAGCACCCATCGGCACGCTGCTGCCGGTAGCCAGTGCATTCTCCACCGCCAGTCCCAGATCCTTGAGCATCAGGTCGACGCCGAAACCGCCGGCATAGCCTTTCGAGGACGGCACATTTTCCATCACGCCGGGGCAGGGATTGTAGACTTCCAGCGTCCAGTTGCGACCCGAGCTCTTGGACATCACTTCCGACAGGACCTTGGGGTCCATGCCGTTGGCGATGCCGAGGCGGATCGCTTCGGAGGTGCCGATCATCAGGATGCCCAGCAACATGTTGTTGCACACCTTGACGGTCTGGCCACTGCCGCTGGCGCCGGCATGATAGATCGCCTTACCCATCTTCTCGAGATAAGGTTTGGCCAGGGCAAAGCCATCGTCGGTGCCGCCGACCATGAAGGTCAGCGTGCCGGCAGTGGCGCCGCCGGTGCCGCCTGAGACCGGGGCATCCAGCATCGTGAAGCCCTTTTCCAAAGCTGCGGCGGCGACCTTGCGAGCGCTTTCCGGGGCGATGGTCGAGCAATCGATCAGCAAGGTGCCGGGCTTGATGTTGGCCAGGATGCCCTTGTCGCCGAGGTAAATCGATTCGACGTGCTTGCTGGCCGGCAGCATGGTGATGACGACCTTGGCTTTTGCCACGGCCGCCATGGCGTCGGCTTCCGTGACGCCGCCGGCCTCGACCAGCTTGTCGACGCTGGCCTTGACCAGGTCATGCCCGCTGACCGAATAACCCGCCTTGACCAGGTTCTGCGCCATGGGCAAGCCCATGTTGCCCAGGCCAATGAAAACGATATCGGCGCTCATGTTGTTCTCCTTTTCGTCTTTGGCGGCTTACTTCAGCGAGATGGTGGTGTTGACCTGGCCGGCTTCTTCATCCGGCGCGTACCAGCGTGCCGTCACGGTCTTGGTCTGGGTCCAGAACAGCACCGCCTGCTTGCCGTTCGGGCCGAGATCGCCGAGCTTGGAAGCGCGCGAACCAGTGAAGCTGAAGTACGCAACCGGCACCGGAATCGGCACGTTGATGCCGACCTGGCCGACGTCGATTTCGTTCTGGAACTTGCGCGCCGCCCAGCCGGACGAGGTGAAGATCGAGGTGCCGTTGCCGTTCGGATTGGCGTTGATGAAAGCGATCGCTTCGTCCAGGGTTTCGACTTCGACGATGCACATCGCCGGTCCGAAGATTTCCTGTTCGTAGATGTCCATGCCGGCCTTGACACCGGTGAACACGGTCGGGCCGACGAAGTTGCCGGCCTCGTTGCCGGGCACCTTGCAGTTGCGGCCGTCGAGCAACAGCTTGGCGCCCTGCTCCACGCCGACGCCGATCAGGCGCTCGACACGTTCCTTGGCGGCCTTGGAAACCAGCGGGCCGACATCGGCCTTGCGATCGCTGCCTGGACCGACTTTCATGGCCTTGGAGCGCTCGACGATTTCCGGGATCCATTCCTTGGTCTTGCCGACCAGGACCACCACCGAGTTAGCCATGCAACGCTGACCGGCTGCGCCGAATGCTGCCCCCAGCAAGTTGTTGATGGCCTGGTCCTTCGGTGCATCAGGCAGCACGATGCAGTGGTTCTTGGCGCCCATCATGCATTGTGCGCGCTTGCCGGCTTCGCTGGCGCGGCGGTAGATGTGGGTGCCGACGTTGGTCGAACCGATGAAGGACACGGCCTTGATGTCGGGATGGTCGCAGATCATGTTGGCGACTTCCGGACCGCCGTGCACCACATTCAATACGCCCGGCGGCAAGCCGGCCTTGTTGGCGAGTTCGACCAGGAACAGCGACGAGGTCGGATCCTGTTCGGACGGCTTGAGCACGAAGGTGTTGCCGCAGGCGACCGAGATCGGGAACATGAAGCAAGGCAGCATGACCGGGAAGTTGAACGCGGTGATGCCGGCGCCTACGCCGATCGGCTGATGAATGGTGTAGACGTCGACACCGCCGGCCACGTTCTCGGCCAACTCGCCCAGTTGCAGCGAAGTGATCGAGCAGGCGTGCTCAACGACTTCGAGGCCGCGCATGACTTCGCCCTCGGCATCCGGCAGGGTCTTGCCGTGTTCGCGCGTGATCAGTTCGGCCAGCGGTGCAATGTTGTCGCGCAGCAGTTGCTGGAACTTGAGCATGATGCGCATGCGTTGCGCCAGCGAGGTGTTGCGCCAGGTCTTGAAGGCTTCCTTGGCATTGGCGACGGCGCGGTCGACTTCCTCTTTGGTCGCGAACGGCACGCGCGCGACGACTTCCTGCGTAGCCGGATTGAGCACGTCGCGCCATTCTTTCGAAGTCGACTGGACGTGTTCGCCGTTGATGTAGAGGGGAACGTTAGGAATGTTGGCTTGGCTCATGATGCATTTTCCATAGTGATGAAGAAGAAACCGGAAGACGGGTCGGAGATGACTGGCAATGTCGACACCCGACTCCCGGGAAACTTATTTGACCAGCGGGCAGGCCGCGTCCATCGGACGGAAGGCTTGTTGCGCAGGAATGGTCGACAGCAATTTCAGGTAATCCCAGGGCGCCTTGGATTCAGCCGGCGACTTGACCTGGTACAGGTACATGTCGTGGATCACACGGCCATCGGGACGGATCGAGGCGTTGCGCATGACGACGTCGCTGATCGGGATCTCGCGCATTTTTTGCGAAACGACTTTCCAGTCCGAAGTCTTGGCGGCGGCGCGCGCCTTCAAAAAGTGATACACGCTGGAGTACACGCCGGCCTGGACCATGGTCGGCTTGTTGTTCTTGAACTGCGCTTCAAAACGCTTGGAGAAGCCGCGCGTCTGTTCGTCGTAATCCCAGTAGAAGCCATCGGTATAGACCAGGCCTTGCGCCGCATCCAGACCCAGCGCATGGACGTCGGACAGGAACACCAGCAGCGCCACCAGGCGTTGATCCTTGCCGCCGACAGCGAACGAACGCGCCTGCTTGATGGCATTGACGACGTCGGTGCCGCCGTCAGCCAGGCCGATCACCTGGGCCTTGGAAGCCTGCGCCTGCAGCAGAAAGGACGAGAAATCGGAAGCGTTCAGCGGATGACGGACCGAACCCAGCACGGTGCCGCCATTGGCCTTGACGACGTCGGATGCGTCCTTCTCCAGCGAATGGCCAAAGGCATAATCGACGGTCACGAAATACCAGGATTTGTTGCCCAGCTTGGTCAGCGCAGCAGCCGCGCCGGCAGCTTGCGAATAAGTGTCGAACATCCAGTGGAAACCATTGGTCGCGCATTCGGCAGTCGTCAGCGCGCCGGTGGCCGGGCCGCTGTACATGGCGATGCCGCCCTTTTCCTTGATCAGTTTTTGCACGGCCAGCGCCACCGACGAATTGGTCAGGTCGGCGATCGCCTCGACCTTGTCGCGGTCCAGCCATTCACGTGCGCGCGTCACGCCGACGTCGGGCTTGTTCTGGTTGTCGGCCGACAGCACTTCAATCTTCATGCCCTTGCATTCGGCCTTGAGGCAATCCTCGATCGCCAGTTTGGCGGCGACTACCGAACCCTGGCCGCCCATGGCTGAGTACGGGCCGGACATGTCGGTCAGGATGCCGATTTTGACGGTGTCGGAGTTTTGCGCCTGGACGGCGCCGGAAATACAGGTCAGGGAAAACGCTGCGACGGCGAGGCCGGCGCGGATGTTCTTTTGCATGAAGTCTCCTCGTTTATATGTCTTATTTGCTTTTTTAATGAAATTGCTCTGCGGCGATTTCGAGGGTCATTTTTGCATGTGCGTTAATATCGTTACAATAACCAATAATTCAAAAGCCTTTTGCATAATTGCAAACGCGATGCAAACGACTTACAACAACGCACAACGGAGACAAGATGCTGGATTGGGACAACCTGCGCGTATTCCTGGAACTCACGCGCAGCCAGGGATTGGTCGATGCCGCCAAGAAACTCGGCATTGATCACTCGACCGTATCGCGACGCATCAAGCGCTTTGAAGAACAGGTCGGCAGCCAGCTGTTCGACCGCAACAACCACGGCTACAGCCTGACCGCCGACGGCTACCGGCTGGTGGAATATGCGGAAAGGATAGAAAGCACGGTCTACGCCGCCACCGAAGAACTGGGCGGCCACAACCGGCTGCTGTCGGGCCAGGTGCGGCTCGGTGCGACCGAAGGTTTCGGCACCTTCGTTCTGGCACCGCACATCGCCAACTTCTGCGCACGCAATCCGCACATCTCGGTGGACATGCTGCCGATGCCGCGCTTCGTCAACCTGTCCAAGCGTGAGGCCGACATCAGCGTGACCATCGAGCGGCCGGTCAGCGGTAATTACGTTGTCACGAAACTGGCGGACTATGCGCTGAAGCTGTATGCCACGCCGGGCTATCTCGAAAGCCATCCGGCGGTGCGCGGCGTGGCCGATCTCGAACGCCACGCCTTCATCGGCTATATTGACGATCTGGTGTTCAGCGAAGAACTGCGCTACAAGGAAAACATCGCGCCGGAAGCTTTCCGCGCCTTCCGCAGCACCAGCGTGATCGCGCAATATACGGCGGCGCGCAGTGGCCAGGCGCTGGCCATCCTGCCCTGCTTCCTTGCGCAGCAATCGGACGACCTGGTGCCGGTGCTGCCCGATGAAGTCGAGATCAAGCGCTCGTTCTGGCTGGTTGCCGCCAGTGAGCAGCGGCACGTGGCCCGGGTGTCGGCGCTATGGAGTTACCTACGCGACTGCATGGAGCCGAACAAGGAATTTTTGATGGGGAAGTCGCGTCAGATGACGTGGATCAAATGAGAACGCGCAACCAGCGCGCATTGTATGAGTAAGCATTCCCACCAGAGCCCCCCGGCTCGCACATCAGGAGATCAGCATGGCAGCAAAGAAAATTTTATTGTTGACCGGCGACTTTGCCGAAGATTACGAAACCATGGTGCCGTTCCAGGCGCTGCAAATGGTTGGACACACGGTGCACGCCGTCTGTCCCGGCAAGAAAGCCGGCGACAAGATCAAGACCGCCATCCACGATTTTGAAGGCGACCAGACCTATACCGAAAAACCGGGCCACCAGTTCGCCCTCAACGCCAGCTTCGACGACGTCGATCCGGCCAAATACGACGCCGTCGTCATCGCTGGCGGCCGCGCGCCGGAATACCTGCGACTGGACGCCAAAGTCATTTCCATCGTGCGTCATTTCGCTGAAGCCAAAAAGCCGATCGCGGCAGTCTGTCACGGCGCGCAATTGCTGGCGGCGGCGGGCGTGATCGAAGGCCGGAAGATTTCGGCCTATCCGGCCTGCGCACCGGAAGTGAAACTGGCCGGCGGCCACTACGCCGAGATCGCCGTCGACAGCGCCATCACCGACGGCAATTTTGTCACCTCGCCGGCGTGGCCAGGGCATCCGGAGTGGCTGGCGCAGTTCCTCAAGGTGCTCGGTACGGAGATCAAGCTGTAATTTTTCCATCGCCCGAAAAAAAGCCGCAGCCCGTCACGGGCTGCGGCTTTTTTCTTTGGCGCGACGCAGAGTGCTTAGTGCTTGGCGATCCAGGCCGGCGATTCTTTTTCGAGGAAGGCGCGCAAGCCCTCCTTACCCTCTTCCGATGCGCGCAGATCGGCAATCACGCCGGTGGTGTAATCGCGCAGCGCTGGTGTGGCCGGCAAGGGATTGGCGACCTGGGCCAGTTCCTTGGCGCGCCGCATTGCCTGCGGACCGTTGGCCAGCAAGGTGGCGATGATTTGCTCGGTCTTTGCTTCCAGCTCCGTGGCCGGCACCACTTCATGCACCAGGTCGATGGCGGCGGCGCGGATGGCGGAGAAACGTTCCGCCGTGACGAAGTAGCGGCGCGCCTGCGAGGTGCCGATCTTGGCGATCACATAGGGACTGATGACGGCCGGCGCCAGGCCGAGTTTGACTTCCGATAAAGCGAAGAAGGCGTTGTCGCTGGCGATTGCGACGTCGCAGCAGGCCACGAGGCCGACACCGCCGCCCATCACCGTGCCCTGGATGCGCGCCACGGTCGGGCACGGGAAATTGTTGAGGTTGTCCATCAGCGCGGCGAGCTGATACGCGTCCTTGAGATTGTCTTCGCGCGAGGCATCAGCCATGCGGCGCATCCAGCCGAGGTCGGCGCCGGCGGAGAAGGATTTGCCGGTCGAGGCCAACACCAGCACATTGACTTGCGGATTGTCGCGCGCGTGTCCGATCAGGTCGATCAGATGGGCGATCAGCAGGTCGTCGAAGGCGTTGTGAACTTCGGGGCGATTCAGGGTGATGGTGGCTACCCCGCGCTCGTCGATAGCGAGATCGGCGGCTTGGCTCATGGTGGGCTCCTTTGTCTTTTATTGAGTGCTTGATGGCTGATGGTAAAAGAAAAATGCGATCAAGGGGATGTGCGGGAGGAGATTAGCGGGAAATGGGAGGATGGGTTGTCTTTGGGAGGACAAAGGCGGTGGTGGTGGTTGTTGGAATTGGCGAGCGGGATCGCCCGCACTGCGGGCACGCTCGTTTCGGCTTTGCCGAAACATCGCTTTTTTCTTGGGAATATTTTCTTTTGAGCGGGATCGCCGGTCTGCTAACGAACGCTGCGCGTCCGGGGATTCGCCTACCTTCGGCAGGTTGCGGTTTCGCTTGCAAGCGAAACCCTTCGAATCCCCCGCGTGATGTGCGCAGGCACATCATTTGGGGACGTCAAAATAAAAAATGCCCGCATAAGCGGGCATTTTTGTTTTGGCGTCCCCAGGGGGATTCGAACCCCCGTACTCACCGTGAAAGGGTGATGTCCTAGGCCTCTAGACGATGGGGACAATTGTCCTGTACTGCAGTAACCATTCAATAGCACTTTGTAAAAGCTGGCGTCCCCAGGGGGATTCGAACCCCCGTACTCACCGTGAAAGGGTGATGTCCTAGGCCTCTAGACGATGGGGACATCGCATACATCATGTCCCGCAGCTGTTACCGTACTACGACTGTGTGGCATCACAGTTTGTTACTTGCATCTTACTGCTACTTCTACTACTCAGTTATTACTGAGTCGCTGGTGGAGGTAAGCGGGATCGAACCGCTGACCTCTTGCATGCCATGCAAGCGCTCTCCCAGCTGAGCTATACCCCCTTGCGAAGAAGCGAGATTATGCAATACCCATGGGTAAATAGCAAGCGGGTTTTATGAAAAGACCCTCTTTTTATTACAAATAGTTTTGCAGGCGCGCCAGTACTACATCACGGCCGAATAATTCCAGCACCGCGTCAATCGCAGGGGTCTGCAACTGCCCTGCGACGATCAGGCGCAACGGCATCGCCAGCAGCGGCATCTTCAGCGTGTGGGCGGCCAGCACTTCCTTGATCATGGCGGCCAGCGCAGCCTTGTTCCATTCCACCGTGGCGCAGCGCGCAGCGAAATCCTGCAGCGCCGGCTTGATGGCCTCGGTGATGTGCTGTGTCACCAGTGCCGCGTCGGGCGCAGGCTGGCGGTAGAACATCTGCACCGCCGTCGCCAGTTCATTGACGGTGTTGGCGCGCTCTTTGAGCAGTGCGATGGTTTGCGCCAACGGCGGTGCGCCGTCGAATTGCGCGCCCTCCTTTTCCAGCAGCGGACGCGCCAGGGTAGCCAGGCGTTCGTTGTCGGCCTGCTTGATGTAGTGGTTGTTGAGCCAGGCAAGCTTTTCCGGATTGAATTGCGCCGGCGACTTCGACAAATGGTCGAGGTCGAACCAGCCGCAGAATTGTTCCATCGAGAAAATTTCCTCGTCGCCGTGGCTCCAGCCCAGACGCGCCAAATAGTTGAGCATGGCTTCCGGCAGGAAGCCCTGGGCCGGATAATCCATCACGCTGACCGCGCCGTGGCGCTTGGACAGCTTCTCGCCGTCGGCGCCGAGGATCATCGGGACGTGGCCGTATTGCGGCAGCGTCCCGCCCAGCGCCTTGAGGATGTTGATCTGACGTGGCGTGTTGTTGACGTGGTCGTCGCCGCGGATCACGTGGGTGATTTTCATGTCCCAGTCGTCGACCACGACGCAGAAGTTGTAGGTCGGCGTGCCGTCCGGACGCGCAATCACCAGGTCGTCGAGCTCGCGGTTGGAAATCGTGATCGGCCCCTTGACCACATCATCCCAGGTGACGTCGCCGTCGAGCGGATTGCGGAAACGTACCACCGGCTTGCGGCCTTCCGGAATCGCCGGCAGCGTCTTGCCGCGTTCTGGACGCCAAGTGCCGTCGTAACGTGGCTTTTCACCGGCGGCGCGTTGGCGCTCGCGCATGGCCTCGACTTCTTCCGGCGAGGAATAGCAATGGTAGGCAGTGCCCTGCTGCAGCATTTCCGCCACGACTTCGCGATAGCGGTCCATGCGCTTCATCTGGTAGAACGGACCTTCGTCATGCTCAAGGCCCAGCCATTGCATGCCGTCGATGATGGCCTGCACCGCTTCCGGGGTGGAACGCTCCAGGTCGGTGTCTTCGATGCGCAGGATGAAGGTGCCGCCGAAACGGCGCGCATAGGCCCACGAAAACAAGGCCGTGCGCGCGCCGCCGAGGTGAAGATAACCAGTCGGGCTGGGCGCAAAGCGGGTGCGGACGGGAGTGGTAGGTGCTGTGGATGTCATGATAAATAAAAACGGCCTTGGAGCGCCAAAGCCGTTGTCAGTCTGATCGGAAAGCCGACATTTTACCGCGTCGGCCGCCGCGATGGAACGCGGTGACCGGCCGGCAAGGCGGCGCGTTGTTTTACTTCACGGTGATGTTGATGGTCTTGCTCATGGCCGGACCGTAGGATTGATGCGCGCCATCGGCGAACTGCATGGTCAGCTTGTACTTGCCGGGCGGCAGCGTCACCTTGGCTTCAGTCTGGCCCTTGCCGTAATGCAGGTGGGTGTCGTCCATCGGAATCGGCGCGCCCTTGGCGATCGGCCCGGTGTTGATCAGCAGGTGATGATGGCCGGTGTTGGCCACTATCTCGCCGGCCGGTTTGACCTCCATGCCGGTGACCGCGAACTTGACGTCGAACGGACTGGTGACGACCGCGCCGTCCATCGGCGCCGTGAACGACACCGACGGTTCGGCTGCCTGCGCCGCTGCCGCTGCGGCGAGCAGGACGGATGCGGCGAACAGCGCCGGGATGAATCCGGATTTCAGGAATTTCATTGCAGTTCTCCTTGTTACATGCTGCGTTAATCGGATTCCCCCCGATGGCGCCGCCGGCGTCGGTCGTTCAGTCGTTCTGAATCACGATGCTCGGGAACTTGCTGGTCATGTCCTTGGCTTTTTCCGCCACTTTGACCGCGACCTTGCGCGCAATGTTCTTGTAAATTTCCGCCACTGCGCCATTCGGCTCGGCCACCACGGTCGGACGGCCGGAATCGGTCTGCTCGCGGATCGCCATCGTCAGCGGCAACGCGCCAAGGAAATCGACGCCGAAATCAGCGCACATCTTCTCGCCGCCGCCGCTGCCGAAGATCGCTTCGGCGTGGCCGCAGTTGGAGCAGATGTGCGTGCTCATGTTCTCGACGATGCCGAGGATGGGGATGCCGACCTTCTCGAACATCTTCAGGCCCTTGCGCGCATCCAGCAGGGCAATGTCCTGCGGCGTCGTGACGATCACCGCGCCGGTGACCGGCACCTTCTGCGACAGCGTCAGCTGGACGTCGCCGGTGCCCGGCGGCATGTCGACGATCAGGTAATCGAGGTCGCGCCAGTTGGTCTGGTCGAGCAATTGCTGCAGAGCTTGCGTGACGATCGGGCCGCGCCACACCATCGGCTCGTCTGGATCGATCATGAAGCCGATCGACGACACCTGCAGGCCGTGGTTTTCCAGCGGCTCCATGGTCTTGCCATCCTTGGTCTCCGGCTTGGCGTCGATGCCCAGCATCATTGGCTGCGACGGGCCGTAGATGTCGGCGTCCAGAATGCCCACGCGCGCGCCTTCGGCGGCCAGCGCCAGCGCCAGGTTGGCGGCGGTGGTCGATTTGCCGACGCCGCCCTTGCCGGACGCCACGGCGATGATGTTCTTGACGTTGGATTTGAGCTTGATGCCGCGCTGCACCGCATGCGCGACGATCTTGAAATAGACGTTGGCCTTGACCGCGCCGATGCCCGCCACGGTCCGCACGGCGGCCTCGGCGGCATTGCGGATCGGTTCGATCTGGCTGTTGGCCGGATAACCCAGCTCGACGTCGAAGGCGACATCGGCACCCGAGATCTGGACGTTCTTGACCGACTTGCCCGCCACCAGATCCTTGCCGGTGTTGGGGTCGATGACCTGGGACAGCGCTGCTTTGACGACTTCTGCGGTGATGCTCATTACCTCTCCTTGATTGACTTCCGCAAGTCTAAACCAATCACAGCGCCGAGGTTGCCGCATCAACACGGCAAGCATCGGGAAAGTTGCCATAAAGACATGAAAATCGCCGTTTGCACCGGCTTGCTCCGGGCTTGTCTCGGGCTTGTTTATGGATCAACCCTGCGCCAAAGCCCCTGCGGCTGCTAAAATGACCCTCTTTCCTGATCACCAACCCAAGCAAGCATTGCCAATGAGCACTTCATCGCCACGCCAACTTTTCGTTACCACCGCCCTCCCCTACGCCAACGGCGCGTTCCACATCGGCCACATCATGGAATACATCCAGGCCGATATCTGGGTCCGGTTCCAACGAATGCAGGGCCATGAAGTCCATTTCGTGGGCGCTGACGACGCCCACGGCGCACCGATCATGATCGCGGCTGAAAAGGCCGGCGTGACGCCGCAGCAATTCGTCGCCGACATCGCGGCCGGCCGTAAGCAATATCTGGACGGCTTCCACATCGCCTTCGACAACTGGAGCTCGACCGACAGCCAGGAAAACCACCAGCTGTCGCAAGACATTTATCGCGCCCTGCGCGACGACGCCAAGCTGATCACGACCAAGACCATCGACCAGTTCTTCGACCCGGTCAAAAGCATGTTCCTGCCAGACCGCTACATCAAGGGCGAATGCCCGAAGTGCGGCACCAAGGACCAGTACGGCGACTCCTGTGAAAACTGCAGCGCCGTCTACGCGCCGACCGACCTCAAGAATCCGTATTCGACGCTGTCGGGCGCGACGCCGGTGATGAAGTCGTCGGAACACTTCTTCTTCAAGCTGTCGGACCCGAAGTGCGTGGCTTTCCTCCGTGAATGGGCGCTCGACAACAACCGCCTGCAACCGGAAGTGGCCAACAAGTGCCGCGAATGGCTGGACGGTGAGAGTGGCCTGGGCGACTGGGACATCAGCCGCGACGCGCCCTACTTCGGCATTGAAATCCCCGACGCGCCGGGCAAGTACTTCTACGTCTGGCTGGACGCGCCGATCGGCTACCTGGCTTCGCTGAAGAATTACTTCGACAAGACCGGCCGCGACTTCGACGCCTTCATGGCCGACGACACGACCGAGCAATATCATTTCATCGGCAAGGACATCACCTACTTCCATACGCTGTTCTGGCCTGCCATGCTCAAGTTCGCCGGTCGCAAGACGCCGAACAACGTGTTCGCGCATGGCTTCATCACCGTCAGCGGCGAGAAGATGTCGAAGTCGCGCGGCACCGGCATCTCGCCGCTGCGCTACCTCGACATCGGCATGAACCCGGAATGGCTGCGCTATTACATCGCCGCCAAACTCAACGCCAAGGTGGAAGACGTCGACTTCAACCCGGACGATTTCGTCGCGCGCGTCAATGCCGACCTGATCGGCAAATACGTCAACATCGCCAGCCGCGCCGCCGGTTTTATCGCCAAGCGCTTCGACGGCAAGCTGTCGACCGCATGGGCCACCGCCGACGACGCCTTCCTGGCGAAACTGCGCGGCATCGCGCCGGAAATCCTGGCGCTCTACGAACAACGCGAATACGGCAAAGCCCTGCGCGCGGTCATGGAGCAAGCCGACGTCATCAACGCCTACGTCGACGCCAACAAGCCGTGGGAACTGGCCAAGGACAGCGCCAAAGACGCACAGCTGCATGAAGTCTGCAGCCGCCTGCTGGAAGCCTTCCGCATCCTGACCGTCTACCTGAAACCGGTGCTGCCGCAACTGGCCGCGCAGGTCGAGGGTTTCCTCAACGTCTCGCCGTTCACCTGGGCCGACGTCCAGACCGCTCTGCCTGACGGCCACGTCATCAACGCCTACGCCCACCTGATGCAACGCGTCGATCCGAAAATGCTGGATGCGCTGTTCGATGCACCCGAGCCTGCCGCTGCGGCGCCTGCGGAAGCCGCTGACGCCGGCATCGAAGAACTCGCGCCTGAAATCAGCATCGACGACTTCGCCAAGATCGATTTGCGCATCGCCAAGATCGTCAATTGCGAAGCCGTCGAAGGTTCGACCAAGCTGCTGCGTCTGACGCTGGACGCCGGCGAAGGCAAGACGCGCAATGTGTTCTCCGGCATCGCCTCTGCCTACAAGCCGGAAGAACTGGTCGGCAAGCTGACCGTCATGGTCGCCAACCTGGCGCCGCGCAAGATGAAGTTCGGCATTTCCGAAGGCATGGTGCTGGCGGCTTCGGCCAAGGATGAAAAATCCAAGCCGGGCATCTATGTACTGAACCCGTGGCCGGGCGCCGAGCCGGGCATGCGCGTTCGTTAAGCCGACGATCGCAGACCATGGCAGACATTGACCTTCTGATACGTGAAGCCACCGTCGACGACGCGGAGCTGATCGCCGAGCTCACGCGCGGCAGCTGGGCCAACAAGGTTGCGCCCAGCTCCAGCGGCCACCGAGAAGAACCCAAACGCGTCGCCGAAGACTTGCAACGCGGCGGCGGCTTCGTGCTGCTGCGCGGCGACGTGCCGGTCGGCTCGGTGCGCTGGCTGCCGCTGGACACCGAACTCGATGTCTGGGAAATCCTGCGCATGGGCATCCTGCCTGGCTATCGCGGCGAACGCCTGTCGCAGCATCTGATGGAAGCGCTGATCCACCGCGCCCTCGCCGCCGACATCGGCGAATTGCGCCTGGCGGTCCGCAGCGACCAGGAACAACTGCTCGACGTCTACGCCGCCTTCGGCTTTGAAATCGCCCCTGAACTGGAATACACCCGCGCCAATCCGATGGAGCCCGCTCCCATCGTGATGCGCCGCTGGCTGCGCAACTAAGCGTTCGCCTCGATATCCCGAGCCGTCGCCCGCGCTGCAATTGCAGTAGCGCGCGACGGCTTTTCTTTTGCTGAGCCCCTTCTGTTTCCGCTCGTCATCAAATCGCCCCGCATCAACGCGCCGATGCTGCGTAGCGTCAAGCGCTGGACTTGATTTCTCGAATTAATTCGATTATTGTACAAACGTTCAACAACAATGATCATCTGTTCAAATAAAAATGGCTACCGGGGAACGTCAGGACATCGCCTATTCGGCCGTGCGCGTCGCACGTCTGTACTACTTCCAGAACATGACGACGGCTGCCATCGCGGAAGAGATCGGCACCTCGCGCGCGACCGTGTCGCGGCTGCTGTCGTACGCCATGGAGAACGGCCTGGTTGAGATCCGCGTGCATGATCCGCAGGAACTTTCAGGCAATCTCGAAGCCGCCATCTCCAAACACTATCCGCTGCGCTCGATCCAAGTGGTGCCGGTGCCAGCCGCAGCCACCGAGCGTGAAAGCATGCAGCGCGTCGCGGCACACACCGCCGCTTACCTGAACACGCTGATGCAACCGTCCACCGTCATCGGTCTGGCCTGGGGCAACACCGTCGCCGCCATCGCCGACAACCTGAGCCCCAAGGCTGTGCACGACGTCGACGTGGTCCAGCTCAACGGTTCCGGTGCCGGCGCCAACATCGTCAACACCTTCGGCGAATCGCTGGTGTCGCGCTTCGCCCAGAACTACGGCGGTCGCGCCCACAGCTTCCCGGTGCCGGCCTTCTTCGACTATGCCGACACGCGCACCGCGCTGTGGCGCGAACGCAGCATCAAGGCCATCCGCACGCTGCAGAACGACGCCACCATCCTGCTGTTCAGCATTGGCGCGGCTGAAACCGGCAGCCACATCCATACCGGCGGCTATCTCGACAAGCAGGACCAGCAAGACATCCGCCGCGACGACGTGGTCGGCGACATCGCCACCGTGTTTTTCCGCGACGACGGCAGCTGGCGCGACGTGGCGCTCAACGCGCGCAGCAGCGGCCCCGACCTCGACCGCTTCCAGCGCGCCGCACACTCTATCTGCGTGGTGTCCGGCAAGGGCAAGATTCCTGGCCTGCGCGCGGCGCTGCTGGGCGGTTTCATCAATGAACTGGTGATCGACGAACCCACCGCCCGCCTGCTGGTGCAGCAGCTGGACGAGAGCGAAGCGGCGCCGGAAGCGCCCGCCGGCAATACCGCAAACAACAAAACCAACCGCAAACGAGCAAAGCAATGAGTACAGCAACCGGCACAGCGACCACTTCAGAAACCTACGATCTCCTGATCATCGGCGGCGGCATCAACGGCGCCGGCGTGGCGCGCGACGCCGCCGGACGCGGCCTCAAAGTAGCCTTGTGCGAGCAGAACGACTTCGCCGGCGCCACCTCCTCGGCCAGCACCAAGCTGATCCATGGAGGCCTGCGCTATCTTGAATACTATGAATTCCGCCTGGTCGCCGAAGCGCTGGCCGAGCGTGAACACCTGCTCAACATCGCGCCGCACATCGCCTGGCCGCTGCGCTTCGTCATGCCGCACGTCAAGGGCCTGCGTCCGCGCTGGATGATCCGTCTCGGCTTGTGGATGTATGACCATATCGGTGGCCGCATCACGCTGCCACACTCGGAAGGCATCGCGCTCGACCGGATGAGCGCGCCGAGCGGCCTGCGCGCCGACATCACGCGCGGCTTCGCGTATTCCGACGCCTGGGTCGACGACGCCCGCCTGGTGATCCTGAACCTGCTGAGCGCACAGGAACACGGTGCCGAGATCTTCGCGCGCACGCGCCTGGTCGACGCCAAACGCAGCAACGGCCAATGGCAATGCGAAGTCGAAAACACCATCACCGGCGCGCGCAAGCAGCTCACCGCGCGCGCGGTCGTCAACACCGCCGGGCCGTGGGTGGCCAAGATGGACCAGCTGCTCAATCCGACCCAGCAAGGCAAGGCGCACGCCGCCGTCAAGCTGGTGCGCGGCAGCCACATCGTGGTGCCGCGCCTGTTCGCCGGCGAGCACGCCTACATCCTGCAGAACGACGACAAGCGCATCGTCTTCATGATTCCCTACGAAGACAAGTTCACGCTGATCGGCACCACCGACGTGCCCCAGGAGAACATGGACAACGGCGCCAAAATCAGCGCCGAGGAAGAAACCTACCTGCTGCGCGCGGTCAATCAGTACCTGGCCATGCCGATTGCCCATTCGGACATCGTCTGGCGCTACGCCGGCGTGCGTCCGCTGTTCGACGACGAATCCGACAATCCGTCGGCGGTTACGCGCGACTACACGCTGGTGCTGCAGGACGCCGACAATATTCCGTGCGTCTCGGTCTACGGCGGCAAAATCACCACCTACCGCCGCCTGGCCGAATCGGTGCTCGACAAGCTGGCGCCGTGGACCAAGACACGGCGCGGCCCGTGGAGCAAGGACGAAGCCCTGCCCGGCGGCAAGTTCAAGCGCGCCGATCGCGCCCAGGAACTGGATTACCTGAAAAAGAAATACGCCCGGCTCGACGCCCATTTCCTGACGCGCCTGTTCGGTCGTCACGGCCGCCTCGCCCACGTCATTCTCAAGGAAGCGCAGACACCGGCCGAACTGGGCCGTGACTTTGGCGGCGGCCTGGTGCAGCGCGAGGTTGATTACCTGATCACGCACGAGTGGGCCTTCCAGCCGGATGACATCCTGTGGCGCCGCACCAAATGCGGCCTGCACATGAGCGAGCAACAGCGCGCCGAATTCACCGCGTGGTTCAACGAACGCTGCCCGCGCCGGAGCTGACATGAAGCCGCTGAACCAACTTCCACGCGAACAAGCAAGGCAAGTCACCACCGTCTTTACCGACATCGATGACACCCTCACCACCGGCGGCAAGCTCAGCGCGCAGGCCTACGAGGCGCTGGAATCGCTGCAGCGCAGTGGCTTGCGCGTCATTCCCGTGACCGGGCGTCCGGCCGGCTGGTGCGACCATATCGCGCGCATGTGGCCGGTCGACGGCGTCATCGGAGAAAACGGTGCGCTGTACATGTGGCGCGACGAGGCCAGCGGCAAGCTGCATACACGCCATCTGCTGGAAGAAGATATCCGTCGTGAAAACACCGCCCGCCTGGCTGCGGTGCGCGAAAAGATCCTGCGTGAAGTCCCCGGCTGCGCGGTCGCCTCGGATCAGTTCTGCCGCCAATATGATCTGGCCATTGATTTCTGCGAAGACGTGCCATCATTGGAACTTGATGTAATCGATTGCATCGTAAGGATTATGGAAGAAGCAGGCATGACAGCCAAAATCAGCTCGATACACGTCAACGGCTGGTTCGGCGACTACGACAAACTCAGCATGGCGCGCCTGATGATGCAGGAACGCTACGACATCGACCTGGACGACGAAGCCGAACGCCATCGTTGCGTGTTCGCCGGCGACTCGCCCAACGATGCGCCGATGTTCGCCTATTTCCCGCTGTCGGTGGGCGTGGCCAACGTGCTCGATTTTGCCGATCGCCTGCCGCATCCACCCCGTTTCATCACGCACCGGGCCAGCGGCGCCGGATTTGCCGAACTGACGCAACACCTGCTGGAGCCATGACCACCCTTCTCAACCTGCTTTCTGCACTGGCCCTGCTGGTATGGGGCACCCACATCGTGCGCACCGACGTGCTGCGCGTCTACGGCGCGCAGCTGCGTCGCATCCTGAGCACCAGCATCAAGCGCCGCGGCCTGGCCTTTCTCGCCGGCGTCGGCGTCACCAGCCTGGTCCAGAGCAGCAACGCCACCGCCGTGATCGTCTGCTCCTTCGTCGCCCAGGGTCTGGTCGGACTGACGCCGGCACTGACCATCATGCTCGGCGCCGACGTCGGCACCGCGCTGATGACGGGCGTGCTGAGTTTCGATCTGTCATGGATTTCGCCGCTGCTGATTTTCGGCGGCGTGGTGGTGTATCTGTCGCGCCGCCATACCTCGGTGGGTCGCCTGGCGCGCGCCGTGATCGGCCTCGGCCTGATCCTGCTGGCGCTGGAACTGATCACCGCGGCGACGCGGCCGATGATCCAGGGCGCCGGCATCAAGGTGCTGTTTTCCACGCTGACCGGCGACATCATCCTCGACGCACTGATCGGCGCGGTGTTCGCGATGCTGACCTATTCCAGCCTGGCTGCCGTGCTGCTGGCGGCGACGCTGGCAACCTCCGGCATCATTTCACTGAAAGTTGCGCTGTGCCTGGTGATCGGCGCCAATCTCGGCAGCGGCATCCTGGCGCTGCTCACTGCAGCCAGCCAGAACGTCGCGGGCCGGCGAGTGGCGCTGGGCAGCATGTTGTTCCGGCTGTCGGGCGCGGTCGTGGTGCTGCCCTTCATCAATTACATCGAGCTGTGGATCGCGCTGCTGGGCAAGGACCTGCGCTTCAGCGTGGTGGCTTTCCATGTGCTGTACAACACGGTGCGCTGCGGCCTGCTGCTGCCGCTGGTGGAACCGATGTCGCGCCTGTGCGTGCGGCTGCTACCCGAGTCGCAGAAGGATGAAGAAGACGCCGCCGTCGCACGCCATCTCGACCTGGCCGCGATCGACACGCCCTCGCTGGCGCTGGCCAACGCTTCGCGCGAAGTGCTGCGCATCGGCGACCTGATCGAGAAAATGTTGCTGAGCCTGTTACCCGTCATCCGCGACAACAACCAGCAGCGCGCGCAGCAGATCCGCAAGCTCGACGACGACGTCGACAAGCTCTACACGGCGGTGAAGATGTACCTCGCGCGCGTCTCGCGCGAAGAACTCAACGAAAAGGAAGTACGCCGCTGGACCAACATCGTCACGCTGACGATCAATCTGGAACAGGCCGGCGACATCATCGAGCGCATCGTCAAGGGCATCGAAAGCAAGAAGATCGCGCTGCAGCGCAGCTTCTCGGCAGCCGGCATGAACGAGGTCTGCGAAATGCATGCGCGCCTGGTGGCGAGCCTGCAGCTGGGGCTGTCGGTGTTCCTCGACGGCGACCTCAAGAGCGCGCAAAAGCTGCTGGCCGAAAAGGAAGCCTTCCGCGACCTCGAACGCGCCTACTCCAAGACCCACCTGACGCGTCTGGCCGGCGAAACCCAGCAAAGCATCGAGACCAGTTCGCTGCATCTGGATCTGATCAGCGACATGCGCCGCATGCATTCGCTGTTCTGCTCGACCGCGTATTCGGTGCTGGACGAAGCAGGCATGCTGCGCCGCAGCCGCATGGACATCGGCGAAGATCCGGTGGTGGTGCAGGAGCGCCAGGAGTTCGGCGACTACTCCCACCCGCCCTGATCAGATCGTGCGGCTCAGGCCGCCGTCCGGCCGACCATGCCGGTCAGTGCCCGGATATCTCCGAAATCGACATGCGCACGACCTTGCCGGTCTCCATGTCGAAATGCACGTTGAACAGCCGTTCTTCGTGGACGTGCAGATACTTCCAGTCCCACACTTCCTCCTTCTTGCGCGCGAACGGCACCACGCTGCGCGGGCGGCCGAGCATGTTGCGCACTTCTTCGCGCGTCATGCCCTTTTGCACCTTGTCGAAGTTTTCGTCCGTCAGCACCTGTTGATAATCCGACAATTTTCCGTCGCTGCCGATGCGGAACATCCAGGTCCGCACGCCCTGCGGTCCTTTTGGATATTCCAGCGTGCGACCGCCGTCGCTCTCCTCGCGCACGCTGTCGGGCTGACCCATGACGCCGCGCACGTCGGCCTCGGTCGATATGCCTTTGTTCAACTTGTCCAAACCGAATTCCTCCACCGGATTGCCGTTGCGGTCGCAACCGAGCGCGAGCACCGTCGCGCAGACGGCCAGCAGCCGGGCCAGCAACTTGTTTTTGATCATGGTCATCTTTGATGTTCGGGCTTCAAGACAGGGTAGAATAGCGGTTATTAGCCAGTTAACAAGAATTCCCGGGATAAATCATGTTCTTCAGCAAACTTTTCACCTCGTACGAGTCGGAAGCCACCAAGTTCATCGCCGAACTCAAGGAAAAGAATCCCAACCTCGAAGAACAGCAACGCGCCGGCCGCGCCCTGCTGTGGGACAAGACGCCGCTGGATCTGGACAAGACCGCGCGCGACAAGGAATCCCGCGTCAAGCAACAGCCTTACGTTTACCAAAATCACTAATTCGCCAGCATGATCGAAAACGCCGGGAATCCATCCTCCGACGCTGCCGAACTGACGCTGGAAGGCCAGCCGGACTCGACCCCAAACGTGGTCGACGGCGTCGCGTTCGCGAAACTGTACGGCGAGCCGCTGTTCAAGCTGCCGACCGACCTGTATATCCCGCCGGACGCGCTTGAGATTTTCCTGGAAGCGTTCCAGGGACCGCTGGATCTGTTGCTGTACCTGATCCGCAAGCAGAACTTCAACATCCTCGATATTCCGATGGCGCAGGTCACCCTGCAATACCTGGAATACGTCGAACAGATCCGCAAACACAACCTTGAACTGGCTGCAGAATACCTGCTGATGGCGGCGATGCTCATCGAGATCAAGTCTCGCATGCTGCTGCCGGTCAGGAAGGCCGACGCCGGCGAAGAAGCCGAGGATCCGCGCGCCGAGCTGGTGCGCCGCCTGCTCGAATACGAACAGATGAAGCTGGCCGCACAGGAGCTCGACTCGCTGCCGCAGGTCGGTCGCGACTACGTCCGCACCCAGGTATACGTGGAACAAACCGTCGTCACGCGCTGGCCGGACGTCAACCTCGACGACTTGCAAGCGGTGTGGGCCGACATCATGCGCCGCGCCAAGCTGACCGCCCATCATCACATCAGCCGTGAAGAATTGTCGGTGCGCGAGCACATGACCGGCATCCTGCGGCGCCTGCGATCGGCACGCTTCGTTGAATTCGCCGATCTGTTCGATCCCGCGCGCGGCGTGCCGGTGGTGGTGGTGAACTTCATCGCCCTGCTCGAGCTGGCCAAGGAAACCCTGATCGAAATCACCCAGGCCGAAGCCTTCGCGCCGATTTACGTGCGGCTGTCGTACTCGCCGAGCTGATTCTCAGCCCGGTCGTTCCTGTACAGCGCAGCCCGCTTCCGTATCCATCCACGACCCAACGCCATGAAAATCATCTCGTCCATCGAAGAACTGCGCGACCAGCTGCGCGGCCAATTGCGCACCGCTTTCGTCCCAACCATGGGAAACCTGCATGAAGGCCACTTGTCGCTGATGCGCCTGGCGCGCACTCATGGCGATCCGGTGGTGGCGTCGATTTTCGTCAATCGCCTGCAGTTCGGACCGAACGAAGACTTCGACAAATATCCGCGCACCTTCCAGGCCGATATCGAAAAACTCGAGAAGGAAGGCGTCTACGTGCTGTTCGCGCCGACGGAAAAAGATCTCTATCCCGAGCCACAGGAATATCGTGTGCAACCGCCGGATGACCTCGGCAACATCCTCGAAGGCGAATTCCGGCCCGGCTTTTTCACCGGCGTGACCACTGTCGTGCTCAAGCTGTTCTCCTGTGTACAACCGCGCGTGGCGGTATTCGGCAAAAAGGATTACCAGCAGCTCATGATCGTGCGCAACATGGCGCGCCAGTTTGCACTGCCGACCGAAATCATCGCCGCCGAAACCTGGCGCGCCGATGACGGCCTCGCGCTGTCCTCGCGCAACGGCTACCTGTCGGCCGACGAACGCACCGAAGCCCCCGAGCTGTACAAAGTGCTCAACCAGGTCGCCGAGGAAGTGCGCAGTGGCCACCTCGACATCTCCAAGCTGGAACGCAAGGCCATGGATGCGCTGGCGCAACGCGGCTGGCAACCCGATTACATCTCGATCCGCAAGCGCAACGACCTGCAACCGCCTTCCGCCGGCGACTTGGCGCAGGGAGAACAGCTGGTCGTAGTCGCCGCCGCCAAACTCGGCAAGACGCGCCTGATCGACAATCTCGAAGTCTGATGCGCTGCCGGCTGATGCCGCTGCTTTCCGCCCTGATTGCGCTGACATGGGCCGGCAATGCGGTCGCTGCGGGCATCACCGTCACCGATGATTCCGGTAACGACATCCGCCTGGAAAAACCGGCCCGACGCATCGTCAGCCTGTCACCGCACACCACCGAACTGCTGTACGCCGCCGGCGCCGGACCATTTGTTGTCGGTGTCAGCAACTACAGCAACTATCCTCCCGCGGCGCTGCAAGTGACCTCGGTCGGCCGCATCGGCGCAGTCGACATCGAAAAGATCCTTACCCTCAAACCCGATCTGATCCTGGCCTGGCGCAGCGGCAACTCGGCCTCGCAGTTGCAGCAGCTGCGCGCGTTCGGTTTGCCCGTCTTTGAAAGCCAGCCGGCCGATTACGCGACGATTGCGACCTCGCTGGAACGGTTGGGTGCGCTCAGCGGCACCGGGGAACAAGGCCGCAAAGCCGCCGCCGATTTTCGCGCTCGCTGGCAAGCGCTGAGCCGCAGCTATGGCGATCGCCGGCCGGTCAATGTGTTTTATCAGATCTGGGGACGGCCGCTGATGACGCTCAACGGCAAGCACATGGTGTCGACGGTGCTGCGCACCTGCGGCGGCAACAATATCTTCGGCGACCTGCCGCAACTGGCGCCGCACGTCAGCCTGGAGTCGGTGATTGCCGCCAATCCGGAAGCCATCCTCGCCCCCGACGACGCCAAGGATCACCCGCTCGATGACTGGCGCCAGTTTGGCAAAATGAAAGCGGTGGTTGCCGGCAACCTGTTCACGGTCAACGCCGACTGGCTTAACCGTCCGGGGCCGCGGGTGCTCGATGCGACTGAAGAAGTCTGCAAGATTCTCGATACGGTGCGTTCGCGCCGCCAGCCCGGCTGAAAAAACCTCAGCCCGGCATCAGCCATCTTCCCGATGCGGACTCAACAATCTCAAAACGGCAGCCGTAGGCGGCCTGCAGCAAATCCGGACGAAGCATATCGGCGGCCGGGCCCTGCCAGATTTGTCCTTCTCCAATCAATAGCACGTGCGAGGCAAACCGCGTTGCCAGATTGATGTCGTGCATGGTGGCGACAACTGCGTGATCAACGTCGGCCAGTTCCTTCAACGTGCGCATCACCAGCTGCTGTGCGGCGACGTCCTGATGTGAAGCAGGTTCATCCAGTAGATAAAGTTGCGGCGCCTGCAGCATCAGCGTCGCCATCGCCACCCGCTGGCGCTCGCCGCCCGACAGACGCATCACATCGGCATCGGCGTAAGACGCCATGTCCAGACGCTCCAGCGCATGCAACGCTGCGTGTCGGTCAGTCTCGTCGGGCCAGCCCCAGCCCGGACGATACGGATGCAAACCCGCCATCGCACTGTCCAGTACGCTGCACGGAAATGCATCGATCTGTTGCTGCGCCTGCAGGCCGCGCCACAACGCCAACTGCTGCGGCGTGCTCTGCACGATATCGCCTGCGGGAGAACTGACGCGGCCCGAGACCGGCGACAACAGACCTGCGACCGCATGCAGCAGCGTGCTTTTGCCGATGCCGTTTTTACCAAGCACACACCAGAATTCGCCGGCGCGTACTTGCCAGTCGAAGTTCTCCAGCAAGATGGAATCGCCGGCGCGCAGCGTCAACCCCTCCACGTGCAGCAACAAGTCCGCCGTCATGCGCGACTCCGTGACAGCAGCCATAAAAACAAGGGCACGCCGATCAGCGCCGTGATGACGCCGACCGGCAATTGCGTCGGTGCGACGATGGTGCGCGCCGCCAGATCTGCCAGCGTCAGGCCGGCGCCGCCGGCCAGCGCGGCAGCCGGCAGCAGCACGCGCTGATCGTTGCCAACCAGCAAGCGCAAACCGTGCGGCACCACCAGGCCGACGAAGCCGATGGTGCCGGCCAGCGTCACCGCAGCGGCAGTCGCCAGCGATGCCGCGCACAAGGTCGCCACTCGCAGGCGCACCACCGGCACGCCCAGCAACTGCGCAAAACTTTCGCCGCGCGCGAGCAGGTTCAGGCGTGGCGCATTCCATATCGACCACAGCAATATCGCGCCGGCGATGACTGCCGCGACCGGCAGGAAGCGACTGTCTTCTAGATCGCCCATGAGCCAGAACACCATGCCGCGCAGCTGCGTATCTCCCGCCAGCGTCAGCACCAGCGTAATCACGGCGCCGAAGCCGGCCGCCAGCATCACGCCGGTCAGCAGCAAACGATGCCCGGCCGCCATCGGCAACAGCGGTAAACGCCGCAGCGATTTTCCGACCAGGCCGAACAGCAACACCACCGCCAGTCCCGCGCCCAATGCCGCGCCGACGGCGGCGATGTTCTGCCGCGGCAAACCGATCGATGCCGCCAGCAGCATCGCCAGCAAGGCCCCCGCGGCGGATCCGCCGGACACGCCCAACACATAGGGTTCCGCCAAAGGATTACGCAGCAACACCTGCATCAGCGCGCCCGCCATCGCCAGCAAAGCGCCGACGGTGAACGCGGTCAGCGCGCGCGGCACGCGCAATTGCAGCAGCATCGCGACGTCGGCAGAGTCGCCATTCAGGCGCAGGCAGCCGGTGCTGCCGCACAGGCCTGCAAGCACGAGCGCCAGCCCGGCCAATGCGGCCAGGCAGAAAAGCAGCAGGATCGCTCTGCGCATGAAGTCCTTGGAGGTGGTTTAAAAGTCGTAACGGGCTGTGAATTTTACTGTACGTCCACTTTCGGGATAGATGCCGGAGGCGCAGCCGAAAGCTTGCGAGAAATAACGCCGGTCGCCCAGGTTGCTGCCGGTCAGCGCCAGCTCCCACGCGCTCACGCGTACCGCATAGCGTGCATCGACGGTGGTGTACGACGGCATGCGCGCATTGCAGGTGTTGCTGAAGTCGCTGCCATAGCGTTGCGCATCGGCCCACAGCACGCCGAGGTTGAGCGTTTGATTGCCGGCCTGCCAGTTCAGGCGCGCCGAGGCGGTGTTCTTCGGCACCAGCACCATTTCCTTGCCGGCGTTCGGACCGCCCGTGAAGGTCGCGACGATGTGCTGGAAATTCGCCTTGAGGCTGAAGTCGGCGTTCAGGCGCGCAGTGGCCTCCAGTTCGACGCCCTGCCGTTTGGTCGGATCGAGATTGACGTTGGCGCCAAACGCGCCGACGGTGGGATCGTAGAACAGCTCGTCCTTGATGCGATGCCGGAACCACCTGAGCGTAGCATTATTGTCGGCACCTCCCCAGGTTGCGCCGAACTCCAGATCATGCGAAGTCTGCGGCTTGAGGATTTGTCCGGCCGCCAGCACGATGCCGCGATTTTCGTCGGCGGTCGGCAGGCGATAGCTTTGTCCCGCCTTGCCGAACAGGCGCAGCGACGGCAGCACCGCATGGCTCGCCTGCACGTCCCAGGCGTTGACGCCCTGCGCCTTGTCGTAAGCATTGGCGGTGCTGCGCTTGTCCATGACCTCATGGCGCAACCCCAACGCGATGCGGGTGTTGCCGGCGATCTGCACTTCGTCGCGCACGTAGGCGGCGCGTGCTGTCTGCGCCGCGTCGCCGCTGCCGTCGACGTTGCCGATTCCCCACTCGGAGAAATCGACGCCGGCCACCAGTTCATTCTTCACCATGCCTCCTTCGACGATGTGGCGCAGGCGCGGCGAGAACTGGGTGGTGCGGCTATGCACTTCGCTGATCGCACCTCCGCCATAGCTGGAACGGGAAATCTTTTCGCGATGCGACAATTCGGCGGCGGCTTCCAATGCGCCGAACTTGCGTTCGAAGAAGGCAGTGATGCGGTCGCTGTCATAAGAACCATAGTCTTTCGGCGTGGTGGCCTGACGCGGGTTGGCGAGGAACTGCGCCATGCTCAGCGAGCCGGCCAGGCCGTAGTCGGCGCGCGCGAGATCGACCCGCAAGCCGAAGCGGCCTTTATTGGAAAACCATTGCGCCGTGCCGCTGAAATTTTCCTGGTTGGAGGCATTGTTGTCGCGGTAGTTGTCGGCATGCTGTTTGCTGTACGCCGCATTCAGGGCGAAGCCCTCCCAGCCTTTGGCGACGCTGGCGCGGCCGCTGCGCAAACCGTAGCTGCCGATTTCGCCGACCACGCTGCCATGGATCGCATCCGCAGCCGGGCGTTTGGTGATGATCTGGATTGTGCCGCCGGTGGCGCCGTCCCCATACAGCACACTGCTGCCGCCGCGCACGATCTCGATGCGCTCGACCGAATCGATCGGCACCGACGACAGCAAGGCGGTCGACAATTCGTTTTCCGACAGACGGACGCCGTCGATCAGGATCACCATGTTCTGGTCGCCATTGCTGCCGAAGCCACGCATGTCGAGCGCGAAGTCGCCCGGACCTGCCAGGCTTTGACGGCCATACACGCCGCCCAGTTTTCGGATGGCTTCGTTGACGTTGTCGATGCCGGCGTTGCGGATGTCCTCGGCGCCGATCACGGTCGCCCCCACGGGCGGAAACGCAGGATCGTTCGGAAAACGCGACGCCGTGACGACGATCGGCGTGAGGCCGGGATCGTCGGCGGCCTGCGCCAGGGATTGAGCAAGTGAAAACACAGCGCAGGCGATCGCGGCGCGCCGGGATGGGATGGTGAATGTCATGATGTCGTTTTGCAAGGATCTCCAGGCTTGCCTCCCCGCAAGCCGGATTGAAATGGAAAGCCGGGCTTTCCCCTGTCGTGGCCGGTATCCGGGCTGCAAGCCTGGCCCGCCGCGCCTTCCCATGCCTTGCCGCGCAAAAGATGCGAGACGGTCACAGTGGCGAAGTCGGCAGGTTGCCGTTCCGACAAGGAACGGCGCTTGCTTACCGTTGCGGGGGCAGCGCACGTTGACAGACGTCCTGATTTCTCCGGCGGCCGCGCCGTGCTTCCCGTTTAACTGCCGGCACGAACATGCCGGCGAGCACCAAAACGGCGCAATTGTATGCGCCAATGCCACAGGCGGCAATCGTCCGTGACAAATGAAGCGGGCTTGCATTATGATTGCCCGAAGATCAACAGGATCGTCATAACGCCATTTAAATGGGGAATTTTCATCGCTTTTTAGCCGATGGAGCTGCTTGACAGGGACTTATAATCCGTTCAACAAATAGCGGAAGTTCGTTCTTACCGGGACACGTTCCCGGGGATCAGGCAAAAACAGGGGCAAGCTCTCTACAGATTCTTTATTTGTTGCCGATATGCAATGGATATCCGGCGGCTGCGGCCGCGCAACTACCGCAACAGGAGCTTCATATCACCGAACCATCTCGTCGAACCATGTAATTCAGTTGTGACAGATACCTGCCTCGCGGCGGAAGCAAATAACGCATCAAATTTGTATGGAGATACCAAGATCATGAGTGACGACGTTGATTTAGAGGCACTATTCGATGAGATTTCGGCGCAAACCCTGCCGGCTACGGTCGCTGCAGCAGCGCCGGCAGCAGCCGAAGACCCCGCAGCCTCGCTCGAAGACCAGTCCGACAAGCCCATGTACGAACGTCTGGGCGGCATCGTTCGTCTGTTGCACGATTCCATGCGCGAACTCGGCTACGACCGCTCGCTCTCGGACGTCGCATCGCAGATCGGCGACGCTCAGGGCCGCCTGGAGCACGTTGCCACGCTGACCGAACAAGCCGCCAACAAGGTGCTCAATTCGATCGACGCCGGCATGCCCGCCCAGGACGCCCTCGCCAGCAAGGCGAAGGACATCGATGACCGCTGGACGCGCCTGTTCGCCGGCCAGATGACCATCGACGAATTCAAGAACCTGGCCAACGACTCCAAGAAATTCTCTTCCGCCGTCATCGAAGCCACCGAGGTCGAAAAAGCTCGCATGCTCGAAATCATGATGGCGCAGGATTTCCAGGACATCACCGGCCAGCTGATCAAGAAGATCGTCGGCATCACCGCCGTGGCGGAACGCGAACTCGCGCAACTGTTGCGCGACAACGCGCCGCCGGAAGTCAAGGCGGCGATCGAGGCCGACAAGCCGGTTGAGTTGTTGAACGGACCTTCTGCCCCTGGCTCGGCCATGGCGCAGAATGATGTGGATGACTTACTCGCTAACCTGGGGTTCTAATGGATGACGAAATGCTCAAGGATTTTGTCGTTGAGGCCCTGGACCTCGCGACTAGCGTTGAAGAGCATCTGCTGACTCTTGAACGGCATCCTGACGATCTTGAAATTCTGAACGCGGTTTTCCGCGCCTTCCACACCATCAAGGGCGGTGCGGGTTTCGTCAATTTGCCGGCCATGGTATCGGCCTGTCACTTGACCGAAAACCTGTTCGACGCGCTGCGCACCGGCAAGGCGCCGGTCACGCCGCTGGCGATCGAAGCCGCGCTGCAAGCCAGCGGCTTCGTCGCCGATCAGCTCAATGAGCTGTCCAACGGCGCCGATCCGGCCAGCCTGGCGTCGATGCCGCAGGACCTTGAAGACATTCTGACGCAAGCCATTGAAGGCAATGCGGCTGCGCCGGCTGCCGCTGCACCCGCCGCTGTTGCCGCGCCTGCTGCAGCGGTGGCGAGCGCCCCCGCAGCTGCCTCGGCGCCTTCCGCCAACGGCGGCGCCAGCGTGCTCGGCGCGGACGGCTCGCTCGACTGGAACGCCTTGTATCAGGCCGTTTCGGGCGGCACCGGCGAAGTTGCCGCAGTTGCTGCGGCTCCCGTCGAAGCTGCGCCTGCGGAAGCGGAAAGCAGCTCCGGCCATCCGAAATCGCTGCCTTCGTCAACACCGAAGCCGGCTGCTGCGGCTCCCGCTCCAGCGCGCCGCGCCACCGACAACCAACCCGGCAACGCCAAGGAAGAAAGTATCCGTATCGATGCCGGAAAACTCGACGCACTGCTCGAAGTGGCCGGTGAGTCGGTTCAGGCAGCCAACCAGGCCGCTGTTCTGCTGGAAAAGCTGCAACAGTTCAAGTTCGAAGGCACCGCGGCTGCGCTGATGTCGACCCTGGCCGAGACACTCGGTCGCGCGTCGCGTTACTCCAGCGAGTTGCAACGCGCCACGCTGTCGACGCGCATGCAACCAGTGGGTCGCCTGTTCCAGAAATTCCCGCGCCTGGTGCGTGAACTTGCCAAGGATCTGGGCAAGGACGTCGATTTGGCGATCTCCGGCGCCGAAACCGAAGTCGACCGCGTGGTGGTGGACAGCCTGTACGATCCGCTCGTGCACATGCTGCGCAACTCGCTCGACCACGGTATCGAAACCGATCGCGGTGCCGCCGGCAAGCCGAACAAGGCAACCATTTCGCTCAAGGCATGGCAGGAAGCCAGCAGCGTCATGATTGAAATCTTCGACGACGGCAAGGGCATGGATCCTGATTTCCTGCGCAAGAAGGCAATCGGCAAGGGCCTCATCGGCGAACACGAAGCGCAAAGTCACGACGAAGCGTTGCAACTGGTGTTCCTGCCGGGCTTCTCGACCAAGGAAGTGGCGTCGAGCGTGTCCGGCCGCGGCGTCGGCATGGACGTGGTGAAGACGGCGGTGGAAAAGCATCGCGGCACCATCCGCATCGATTCGACGCTGGGTGTCGGCACGCGCTTCTCCATTCGTCTGCCGATCGAATTGTCGATCATCCCGACCATGCTGGTGCGTACCGCCGGCGCTGCATTGGCCTTGCCGATGGCAGTGGTGGAACGCGTGGTGGAATTGCCGGACGAGTTCGACGAAGTCGGCGGCGCTCCGGTGCTGCGCGACCAAGGTCGTCCGTTGCCGGTGCATTCGCTGGCCGGCGTGCTGGGCTATGAGCCGGGCAATGAACGCGTCGGCATCGTGATGGCCGTACCGCACCCGTACATCCTCGGCGTCGAAGCCGTGGAAGGCACTGCCGATCTGGTGATCAAACCGCTGACCGCCATCCAGACCAACGGCATTACCGGTACCGCGCGCTCTGCAGAGGGTGAACTGGTGCTGGTGGTGGGCTTGTCCTTCCTGCTGGAAGGCTGCCGTGCCGCTGCCAAAGCCGTGGCGCAAGTTTAAGCAGCAACGCTTGACGACCTGCCGAAAAAAGCTGAGCCCGTTCGCGGTCTCAGCTTTTTTTATGGCCTCGGCAAATGTTTCCCATCACTTCTCGGTAGGCCGCGCATAGCGTTCCGACAGCGCCTCATACAACGGTGGCGCAAAGAAGCGCGAGACGCGGCTGGCCAGCAAGGCTGTCGCCATCAATGAAATCACCAGCGCATGGCCGTTGATCATTTCCATGACGATCACGAAGGCGGTGATCGGCGACTGCGTCACCGCCGCCAAATAGCCCACCATCGCCAGCGCGATCAGCATCGACAGCGAGGTGTGCTCGAACACCATGTGCAGCAGATTGCCGAAGCCGGCGCCGATCGACAGCGACGGCGCGAAGATGCCGCCCGGAATTCCCGGCAGATAGGAGCCCACCATCGAGGCCATCTTGGCCAGCGGATACCACGCCGACAATTGCGTCTGGCCGGTCAGCAAACCCTTGGCTTCGGCATAGCCGCTGCCGAAGGTCACGCCGCCGGCGCACACGCCGACGATCGCCACCACCAGCCCGCACACTGCGCCGAACACCACCGGCCGCTCGGCGCGCAAGGTACGCAGCGGCGCCGGAATCCACCTGTGGGTATTGAGCAGCAGCCAGCAAAAGATGCCGCCGGCTACGCCCATCAGCACGCCGCTGACGATGACCGCGACGATCAGTTCGCGCGCACTGTCGTTGCCGGCATTGATGGTCCCGAAATAGGTGTAGTTGCCGTTCAGGCCGAGCGCGACGATGCCGGCGAAGATGATGGTGGTGATGACGATGCCGCTGGCGCGCTGCTCGAAGCTGCGCGACAGCTCTTCAATCGCAAAGACGATCCCCGCCAGCGGCGTATTGAAGGCAGCCGACAAACCGGCTGCGGCGCCGGCCAGGATCAGGCGTCGTTCGAGGATCGCGCTGGGACGCGGATAGAAGCGCCGCATGTTGTACATCAGCGCGGCGCCGACGTGCACCGTCGGTCCTTCGCGGCCGATGGTGAAGCCGCCCAGGATGCCGAGGAAGGAAATACCTATCTTGCCGGCCAGGATCTTGAGAGTCAGCAACGCCGAGGCGCGTTTGTCACGCAGCGCGCCGCGCGCATCTTCTTCGGCCAGCGAAGCGATCACCTGGGGAATCCCGCTGCCCTCGGCTCCGGAAAAGAAGCGGCGCGTCAACCACACGCACAGGGCGCTCATGGCCGGCGTCAGGACCAGCGGCAGCCAGGCGTGACCGCGTTGCATGGAACTGAACACTTCAAAACCGAAGTCGATCAGCCAGGCGTACATCACCGCCACCAGACCGACCAGCACGGCGCCCAGCCACAGGATTCCGTATTGCATCCAGAGCCGGCGCGCCCGGCGCAGAGTATGGCCATGCAGGCCGGCAAGTATCGACATCATCGCTTCAGTTCCGATCAATGATCTGGCTGCCCGCAGGCAACTCAGAGTTCGTACATGTCCTTCTCGCCTTCCATGACCTGGCCGATCAACTTGCGGTTGAGCGTCGGCGCCAGCAATTCGATGAAGGTGTAGACATAGCTGCGCAGGTAAGCGCCCTGCTTGAGCGCCACGCGCGAGACGTTGGTGCCGAACAGATGCCCCGCCGGCAGCGAACGCAGGCCGCGATCGCGCTCCGCGTCGAAGGCCATGCCGGCGATGATGCCCACGCCCATGCCCAGCTCGACGTACGTCTTGATGACGTCGGCGTCGATGGCTTCCAGCACGATGTCCGGTTTCAGATCGCGCAGCGAGAAGGCGTGGTCGATCTTGCTGCGGCCGCTGAAGGCGGCGTCGTAAGTGATCAGCGGATAGCCGGCGATTTCTTCCAGCGACAGGTTCTTGGATTTCAGCAAGGGATGGTCCGGCGGCACCACCACCACGTGTTCCCATTGATAACATGGCAAAGAGACAAGTCCCTCGCCCGAGGCCAGCGCTTCGGTGGCGATGGCGATGTCGGCCTGGTCGTTGCGCACCATCTCGGTAATCTGTTTTGGATTGCCTTGCAGCAACGACAACCTGACCTTCGGGTATTTCTGCGTGAAGGCCTGCACCACCTTCGGCAGCGAATAGCGCGCCTGGGTGTGCGTGGTGGCGATCGTAAAGCTGCCGCTGTCGTGGGCGGCGAATTCCTTGCCGATGCGCTTCAATCCATCGACTTCCTGCATGATCAGCTCGACCGAGCGCAACACCGCGCGGCCCGGCTCCGTCAGGCCGCGGATGCGCTTGCCGTGACGGGTGAAGATGTCGACGCCGAGCTCTTCTTCCAGCTCGATGATGGCTTTCGAGACGCCCGGTTGCGAGGTAAACAGCGCTTTGGCGGCTTCGGTCAGATTGTAGTTTTGCCTGACCGCTTCCCTGACGAAGCGGAACTGATGCAGATTCATGGCCTGTCCTTCGATATGCTCAGCAAATGAATTTGTATATGCCGAATGTGCATATAAGCAAATAAATAGTATGTAGTTTGGTTTGAAGCCTAAGTTTATTACGATTCGACCTGTTATAGACGAGGTGTTATGACTGTTTCTTATGTAGTCAGCGGATTTGCTGTCGGATTGCTGGTCGGATTGACCGGTGTCGGCGGCGGCTCGCTGATGACTCCCTTACTGACGCTGCTGTTCGGCATTCACCCCAGCGTGGCGGTCGGCACCGACCTGGCCTTTGCTTCGGCAACGAAGACGGCCGGTACGTTCGCGCATCGTTTCAAGGGCACCGTGCGCTGGGACATCGTGCGCCGCCTGTCGTACGGCGCCCTGCCCGCCGCCGTGGTCACCACGCTGCTGCTCAAGCATTTCGGCGCCGTCAGCGACGGCATCAGCCTCGTCATCCGCTATTCCATCGCTATCTCCGTTTTCCTCACGGTGATCGCATTGCTGTTTAAGAGTAAACTTCAGACTTGGCTGAATGCCCATCCCGAGCGCCAGTTGCAAGGCCTCGAACTGGCCCGGGCGACTGTCTTCGCAGGCGCCGTGCTCGGCACGCTGGTGACGATCTCTTCGATCGGCGCCGGCGCCGTCGGCGCCACCTTGCTGGTGCTGCTGTATCCGCGCCTGTCGCCGGCGGAAGTCGCCGGCACCGACATCGCGTATGCGGTGCCGTTGACGGCGATTGCGGCATTCGGTCACTGGTGGTTGGGTTCGATCGACTGGAGCCTGCTCGGTGCGTTGCTGCTGGGTTCGGTGCCGGGCATCACCATCGGCTCCTTCGCCGCGCGTGCGGTGCCGGAGAAATTTTTGCGTGGCCTGCTGGCGATTACGCTGACGAGCGTTGCCTTGAAGCTGATTTGGTAGGCTGTTTTTTTTTATCACATGAAGTCTCCATGAAAGACTTCTGCAAGACGTTAACAGGGATGACAAGATGTACCGTTATGACCAATACGATCACCTGATCGTCAAAGAGCGAGTTGCCCAGTACCGCGACCAGGTCCGCCGCCGCCTCTCCGATGAACTGGTCGAAGACGAATTCCGCATCCTGCGCCTGCAGAACGGTCTTTACCTGCAGCGCCACGCCTACATGCTGCGCATCGCGGTTCCCTACGGTCTGCTGGCATCGCGTCAGGTCCGCATGTTTGCCCACATCGCGCGCAAATACGATCGTGGCTACGGTCACTTCACCACGCGCCAAAACATCCAGTTCAACTGGATCAAGCTGGAAGAATCCCCGGACATCCTGGCTGAACTTGCCACCGTTGAAATGCATGCCATCCAGACTTCCGGCAACTGCATCCGCAACACCACTTCGGACGAACTGGCCGGCGTCGCCGCCGACGAGATCGTCGATCCGCGTCCTTACGCCGAACTGATCCGCGAGTGGAGCACCTTCCACCCCGAGTTCGCCTACCTGCCGCGCAAGTTCAAGATCGCCATCAGCGGTTCCGAACAGGACCGCGCCGCCACCGCCGTGCATGACATCGGCCTGCATGTGATCAAGAACGAAGCCGGCGAAGTCGGCTTCCGCGTGCTGGTCGGCGGCGGCATGGGCCGCACGCCGATTCTCGGCAGCCAGATCCGCGACTTCCTGCCATGGAAGCACGCGATGTCCTATCTCGAAGCGATCCTGCGCGTGTACAACCAGTACGGCCGCCGCGACAACATCTACAAGGCCCGCATCAAGATCCTCGTCAAGGCCATCGGCGCTGAAGAATTTGCGCGCCAGGTCGAAGCCGAATGGCAAGACATCAAGGACGGCCCATCGACGCTGACCGAAGAAGAACTGCAACGCGTGGCGAACTATTTCACCGCCCCTGCGTATGAAACACTGCCCGCTACCGACGCCGAATACGAGCGCCTGAAGGCCGAAGACAAGGGCTTCGCCAACTGGATCAAGCGCAACGTCAAGGAACACAAGGTGCCCGGCTATGCGGCCGCAATCCTGTCGCTGAAGAAGACCGGCGTTCCGCCGGGCGACATTACCGCCGACCAGCTCGACTTCGTCGCCGACCTGGCCGACCGCTACAGCTTCTCGGAGCTGCGCGTCACGCACGAGCAGAACCTGGTGCTGGCCGACGTCAAGCAAAGCGAACTGTACGCGCTGTGGAAAGAAGCCAAGGCGCATGGTCTGGCAACGCCGAACATCGGCCTGCTGACCGACATCATCTGCTGCCCCGGCGGCGACTTCTGCTCGCTGGCCAACGCCAAGTCGATCCCGATCGCGCAAGCGATTGCTGAACGCTTCGACAACATCGACTTCCAGCACGACATCGGCGACATCGAACTGAACATCTCGGGTTGCATCAACGCCTGCGGCCACCACCATGTCGGCAACATCGGCATCCTGGGCGTCGACAAGGACGGCGCCGAGTGGTACCAGGTCTCCTTGGGCGGCGCCCAGGGCAACACGTCCAGCATCGGCAAGATCATCGGCCCGTCGTTCTCGGCCGGCCAGATGCCGACCGTGATCGACCGCCTGCTGCAGGTCTACGTCAACCAACGCATCGAAGACGAACGCTTCATCGACACCGTGCGCCGCGTCGGCGTCACGCCGTTCAAGGACTTCGTCTATGCAACCCCGATCAAAGCTGGTCACGTAACTGGAGAAGACGTCTGTGCCTAACCTCATTAAAGACAAAGTCGTCATCAGCGATGACTGGACCGTACTGCGCCTGACCGAAGGCGAGACACCGGAAGGCGTCGCCGTCCCCGAAGGCAAGATCATCGTGCCGCTGAAGGTATGGCAGGCGCAGCGCGCCGCATTGCAGGGCCGCGCGGAACTCGGCGTCTGGTTCGCCAGCGACGAGCGTCCGGAAGCGCTCAAGGACGACCTGGCGCCGTTCAAGGTCATCGCCGTGGACTTCCCCAAGTTCGCCGACGGCCGCGGCTATTCGATCGCCTACAACCTGCGCGCGCGCCTCGGCTATACCGGCGAACTGCGCGCCATCGGCGACGTGCTGCGCGACCAATTGTTCTACATGCAGCGCGTCGGCTTCAACGCCTTCGCCGTACGCGCCGACAAGGACATCCATGATGCATTGAAGGGCCTGACCGATTTTTCGGAAAAGTACCAGACCTCGTGGGATGAGAAGAACCCGCTGTTCCGTCGCGCCAAACGCGAGACGGTCGTCACCCGCGATTAAGCGTCATCTCGATCACGGAAAAAGGAAGCAACACCATGTCCGAACAAGCTTTGCAAGCGCTCATTGAAGCTACCCGCACCACGCTGGAAAAGATCGCCGCCGAATACACCCCGGCAGTGTTCGCCTCCAGCATGGCGGCGGAGGACATGGTGCTGACCGACCTCATCCTGCGCGGCAAGCTGCAGGACAAGATCGGCATCTTCACGCTGGAAACCGGCCGCCTGCACAAGGAAACATTGGGCATGCTCGACCGCATCAGGGAAACCTACGACTACGACGTCACTCCCTATCGTCCGGAACCCGCCGCCGTCGAGCAGTACGTCGCACAGAACGGCCTCAACGCCTTCTACGACAGCGTCGAGATGCGCAAGGAATGCTGCCGCATCCGCAAGATCGAGCCGCTCAACCGCGCGCTGGCCGGCAACAAATCCTGGATCACCGGCCAACGCCGCGCGCAGTCGGTGACACGCGCCGCGCTCGACGTGCAGGAAGACGATCCGGCGCACGGCATGGCCAAGTTCAATCCGCTGGCCGACTGGTCCGAAGAAGACGTCTGGCAATACATTCGCGACAACAACGTCCCGTACAACCCGTTGCACGACCAAGGCTATCCCTCGATCGGCTGCGAGCCCTGTACCCGCGCCATCCAGCCGGGAGAAGACGTGCGCGCCGGACGCTGGTGGTGGGAAAACCCGGACTCCAAGGAATGCGGCCTGCACGTGGTCGACGGCAAGCTGATCCGCATCAAATCGCAGACCGCGCCGGCCTGATTTTTTTCCACAACAGACAACATGTCGATGCGCGGCATTGCCGGCATCGTAATCTCTGATGTCCGATATCCGTTTTTGCATCCGACTTGAACCAAAGGTCATCGTATGAACACAGCAGTTGAACAACTCTTCCTAGACAACGCCAGCAGCCGTCATCTCGACTGGCTGGAATCCGAAGCGATCCACATCATGCGCGAGGTCGCGGCCGAGTGCAGCAACCCTGCCCTGCTGTTCTCGGGCGGCAAGGATTCCGTGGTGCTGCTGCGCATCGCCGAGAAGGCATTCCGTCCCGGCAAGTTCCCGTTCCCGCTGGTGCACATCGATACCGGCCACAACTTCCCGGAAGTGATTTCGTTCCGCGACCAGCGCGCCGCCGAACTGGGCGAAAAGCTGGTGGTGCGTTCGGTGGAAGACTCGATCAAGCGCGGCACCGTGCGCCTGCGTAATCCGCTGACTGATTCGCGCAATGCGGCGCAAGCCGTGACGCTGCTGGAGACGATTGAAGAATTCAAGTTCGACGCCTGTATCGGCGGCGCCCGTCGCGACGAAGAAAAGGCGCGCGCCAAGGAACGCATCTTTTCCTTCCGCGACGAGTTCGGCCAATGGAATCCGAAGGCGCAACGCCCCGAACTCTGGGACCTGTACAACACCCGCGTGCATCCGGGCGAAAACATGCGCGTGTTCCCGATCTCGAACTGGACCGAGCTGGACGTCTGGCAATACATCGCACGCGAAAAACTGGCGCTGCCGCCGATCTACTTTGCGCATGAGCGCCAGGTGATCCCGCGCAACGGCCTGCTGGTGCCGCTGACCGACCTGACCCCGGCAAAGGAAGGCGAAACCGTTGAAAACCGCGTGGTGCGCTTCCGCACCGTGGGCGACATTTCGTGCACCTGCCCGGTGGCGTCCGATGCCGCTTCCGTGGAAGCCATCATCGCCGAAACTGCGGTGACGCAAATTACCGAACGCGGCGCGACGCGCATGGATGACCAGACCTCCGAAGCGTCGATGGAAAAACGTAAAAAAGAAGGATATTTCTGATGAATGCCGCTGTTGCCGAAAAAGATCTCAACGTAACGTCGCACGAACGCGGCCTGCTGCGCTTCATCACCGCCGGGTCGGTGGATGACGGCAAGAGCACGCTGATCGGGCGCTTGCTGTTCGACAGCAAGGGCATCTTCGCCGACCAGCTCGACGCCATTTCGCGCGCCAAGCACAAGCGCACCGTGGGCGACACCATCGACCTGTCGCTGCTGACCGACGGCCTCGAAGCCGAGCGCGAGCAAGGCATCACGATCGACGTGGCGTACCGCTATTTCGCCACGCCCAAGCGCAAGTTCATCATCGCCGACACGCCGGGCCACGAGCAGTACACCCGCAACATGGTGACCGGCGCCTCGACGGCCGACGCCGTGATCATCCTGATCGACGTGTCCAAGGTCAAACTGAACGATGACGGCAGCGTGGAGTTGCTGACGCAGACCAAGCGTCATTCGACTATCGCCCATTTGCTGCAAATCCAGCACGTCGTGGTCGCGGTCAACAAGATGGATCTGGTGAACTACGACCAGACCGTGTACGACCGCATCGTTGGCGCGTATCAGGAATTCGCGGCGCAACTGGGCCTGAAGGACGTGCGCCCGATCCCACTGTCGGCGCTGGCCGGCGACAACGTCGTGACCGCCGGCGACAAGCTGCCATGGTACAAAGGCCCGACACTGATCGAGCTGCTGGAGTCGCTGTCGGTGTACGAGGATGCGCACGAAGAGCCGTTCCGCTTCCCGGTGCAACTGGTGGCGCGCCACAACGGCCACGAAGCCAACGACTTCCGCGGCTACATGGGCCGCATCGAAGCCGGCAAGGTCAGCAAGGGCGACAAGCTGCTGGTGCAACCGAGCGGCCAGAGCGCTACCGTCAAGGACATCCTGACGCTGGACGGCTCGCTGGAATCGGCCTCCGCCGGCCAGTCGGTGACGATCCTGCTGGACGAGTACCTGGACATTTCGCGCGGCGACATGCTGGCGTCCGCCGAGCAGGCGCCGGTGCAGCTCAAGACCGTCAGCGCCGACCTGTGCTGGCTGTCCGAAGATGCGCTCGACCCGCGTCGCAAATACTGGCTCAAGCACACCACCAAGCAGGTGGCGGCGCGCGTGACGAAGGTCGACACCTTGCTCGACATCAACACCCAGCAACGCCATCCGGCCGAGTCACTCAAGCTGAACGACATCGCCCGCGTGTCCATCAATGTGCAGCAAGCCATCGCGGCCGACAGCTACGATGCGATCCGCGCCACCGGCGCCTTCATCCTGATCGATGAAGTCACACACCAGACCGTTGCCGCTGGCATGATCCGCCTGGATGCCTGATAATCGTTGCTGTGCCGTTTCGCCCGCATGAAATCACATGAGCGGGCTGAAACGCACGGCAGCCGGCATGAGCCGGGTTGCGATCTTTTCTGATTCTTCGTATGAGCCCAGCCAATCTGCCGCCGTCCTCTGCTTCGGCCACTTCCGCCAGTGATGCGACCTCCATCGTCGGCAAGGTTTATCTGATCGGCGCCGGTCCCGGCGCAGCCGACCTGATTACCGTGCGCGGTGCGCGTCTTCTGGCGCAGGCCGACGTCGTTTTGCACGATGCGCTGGTTACCGAAGAAATGCTGGAACTGTGCCCGCAGGCCGTGAAAATCTCCGTCGGCAAACGCAGCGGCCAGCGCTCCACCGCCCAGCAAGTCATCAACGAACGCCTGATTGAATGTGCGCACCAATACCGTCTCGTCGTGCGCCTCAAAGGCGGCGACCCGATGCTGTTCGGCCGCGCCGATGAAGAATTGCGCGCGCTCGACAGCCACAACATTCCCTACGAAATCGTCCCCGGCATCACCGCCGCGCTGGCGGCGGCGTCATCGGCGCAACGGCCGCTGACCAAACGCGGCATTGCGCGCAGCGTCTCGCTATTCACCTCCAGCACCGCGCCCGACGAGCCCAGCGAATTCATCATGCCCAACGGCGATACGCTGGTGCAGTACATGGGCGGCCGCGAAGCCACCGCGACGGCGCAACGCCTGCTGTCGCTCGGCTACGCACGCACGACGCCGGTGGTGGTGGTGGAAAATTGCAGCCGCGACAACGAACGCATCCTCGATCTCGAACTCGGCACGCTGGAACAGGGCCTGGCCCAGTGCAGCGGTCCGGTGCTCGTGATGATCGGCGAAGCGCTCGCGAGCCGCGACTAGTCATCGTTCAGCTTATATTTTCGAGCACACTCCATGCACCTGCTACACGACCCCAGCGCCCCTGCGGCGGCGCCGATCACGTTCGACGACTTCCTCAAGGTGGATATCCGCATCGGCACGATCGTCGCCGCCGAAGCTTATCCGGAAGCCCGCAAACCGGCCTACAAGCTGAAAATCGACTTCGGCCCGACCATCGGCATCAAGCAGAGCAGCGCGCAGATCACGGCGCTCTATCAGCTGGAGGAACTGGTGGGCAAGCAGGTGGCGGCAGTGGTCAACTTTCCACCGCGCCAGATCGGCAAGTTCATGTCGGAAGTGTTGACGCTGGGATTCCCCGATGCACAGGGAGAAGTGGTATTGTTCGCGCCGGATCGCGTCACGCCGAATGGCGGACGCTTATTCTGAATTGCTCTGGCTGTTTGATCTGATGCAGTACTGCGCCAGCGCCTGCAACACGCCGTCGTCTTCCCCGGCCGCTGCGGCTACCTGAAACGCGACGCCGGGATGATCCTGGCGCAGCTGCTCGATAAGTACAGGCAAATCGCGCCGGACATGTCCGCCCTGCCCCAGAAATACCGGCACGATCGTCACTTGCTGCGCACCGTCGGCGATCTGCTGCGCCGCCAGTTGCGGCAAGTCCGGCGTCATCAACTCCAGGAACGCCAACTCTACCGCCACGTCAGGAAGACTGGCCTGCGTCAGTGCGCGCAGGCGCTTGAACGGTTCGGCCCAGTTGGGATCACGCGCGCCATGCGCAAACAGGATCAGCGATTTCTTCATGACAGTCTCTAGCGCCGCTCGACCCAGCGCAGGGCGACGATCGCCATGAGCATGAACAGTGTGCTCGGCAGCGCCGCAGTCACCAGCGCCGGCCAGGTGTTGAGCAGGCCCAGGTGCGAGAACAGGTTGTTGATCAGCTGGAAGCTCACGCCGATCATGATGCCGGTGAAGATCTTCAGGCTGACGCCGCCGGCGCGGAAATGCAGATAGGCGAACGGCAGCGCCAGCGCCATCATCACGAAGATCGACAAGGGGTAAACGATCTTTTTCCAGAACGCGATTTCATAGCGCTCGGTGCGCTGGTTGTTGGCCTGCAGATGCTTGGTGTAGGCGCGCAGATCGTAGGCCGACATGCGGTCCGGATCGGCGAACAACACAGACAGGATTTCCGGCGTGACTTCGGAGACGAAATTGACGCTCTTGATCTTCTCGGTAGTGATCGGCGCGGTAATGGCGCTGACCTTCTCATCAACGATGAAGGTGGTCTTCTGCACATCGGACAATTGCCACGTGTGATTGCCCTGGTAGTCGCCGCGCGCGGCGACTACCAGGTCGGACAGATGGAAGTCCTTGTCCAGTTCATAGATCTTCACGCCTTCCAAGCGGCCGTCGGTCTGGATGCGCTGGATGTTGAGGAAGCGCGTGCCGATGACGTCGCCTTCCAGGCCGTTGGACTTGATGACGTCCTTGGCCCACAGACCGGAACGGAACTGCTGCGACAGCGACGCCCCCTGCGCCTGCAGTTTGATCTTCTCGCCCAGCTCGGTGGCCTTGGGCGCCACCAGTTCGCCGAACAGGATGGTGACGATGGCGAAGCCCAGGCCGATCTTGGCCAGCGCCTTGGCGGTCATGCGCGTCGACATGCTGGACACGCGCATGATGGTGAATTCGGAACTCGCGGCGAACTGCGCCAGCGCATAGATGGTGCCGATCAACACCGCGATCGGCATCAGTTCATACACGTTGCCGGGCAAACCCATGATCACATAGAGCACGGCGTTCTGCAGCTGATAGCCGTTGCGGCCGACCGCTTCCAGCTGTCCCATCATTTCAAAAAATGCGAACAGCGCGAGGAACGCCGCCAGTGCGAACGCGACCGAACGAACGATCTCGGTGGTGATGTAACGTTGCAGGACTCTCATCAGGCTTGCCGTTTCAAGAAAAGCGCACGCCGTACGCGAGACCACATGACTGCGGGATGATAGTGACTGTTGACTTTCAACCGCAGGAAGAACAGGCCGATCACCAGCAAGGCCACCACCAGATGCACCGGCCACCAGGCCAGCAGGAACGGGGTGCGATTCTGGATCACGGACGATTGCATCACGCTGACGGTGTTGCTGTAGACGACGAACAGCAGCAGCGCGACCAGCAGGCCCATCGAGCGGCCCACGCGCGGATTGACGAATGACAGCGGGATCGCCAGCAGCATCAGGGTCGAGGCCATCAGCGGCAGGGCCATGCGCCACAGCAGCTCACCGCGCGTGAACTGGGTGTCCTGCGCCAGCAACTCCCAGGTCTGCAGCGCGCGCGCCGATTTGTCGCCGGCGGCCGCCTGCGACTGCCCACCCACCAGCAAGCCGTAGCGTTCGAATTCGACCATCTGAAAATCGGGCTGGGTCGGCATGCCGTCGTAACGGCGGCCCTTGGTCATGACGACGAATTTTTCGCCGTCCTTGTCGACTTCCATTTCGCCTTCCTTGGCGACGACGATGCTGTTCTTGCCGTCGCGGAAGGTATTGACGAAGACGTTCTTGACCTTGTTGGCGTCGCCGGAGATGCCTTCGACGAAGAAGATGCGGTTGGCGGTGGCGGATTCCTGGAACTTGCCGGGGGAGACGCGCGCGATGTCTTCGCGTTTTTCAAAGCGTTCGCGGAATTGTGCGCTCTGCTGGTTGGCCCACGGCGTGGCGACGAAGCTCAGCACCGCGGTCAGCAGGATGATCGGCCAGCCGAAGCGCAGGACCGGCCTGATCCAGCGCGTCAGGCTCAGGCCCGAGGCGAACCACACCACCATTTCGGAATCCTGGTAGCTGCGCGTGACCACCAGCAGCACGGAAATGAAGCCGGTCAGGATCAGGATCACCGGCATGTAGTTCAGCGCCTGGAAACCGATCAGCGCGAGCACGTCCTGCGAGCTCACCTGTCCCCCGGCAGCCTGACCGAGGATCTTGATCAGCATCACGGTGAGGGTGATCGTAAATAGCGTTGTGAACACTGCGCCGGCGGTGCTCATCAATTCGCGTCGAAGAGCGCGCTCAAAAATCATTCGGGGCTTATAATCGCAGAGGTAAATTGAAGCAAACAGAAACTAGCAAACTAAGGACAAGCGATGGACTTTAGCATAAAAACATTGGACGCAAAAACCTCTGTCACCGCCGCCAAAACCGGCGCGCTCGTCGTTGGCGTCTTCGAAAACCGCAAACTGACGCAAGCTGCGCAAGCCCTGGACAAATCGGGCGCGATCAGCGATGCACTGAAATCCGGCGACATCACCGGCAAACCCGGCACCACCCTGCTGCTGCGCGGCCTGGCCGGCGTCGCCGCCGAGCGCGTGCTGCTGGTCGGCCTGGGCGCCGATGAAGAGATCATCGACAAAAGTTTCTCCTCTGCAACGCAAGGCGCCGTGCGCGCATTGAGCACTGTTGGCGCCGTCGATGCACTGGTGGCGCTGCCGCTGGACAAGATCAAGGGCCGCGACGCTGTGTGGGCCATCCGCGCGCTGGTGCTGGCTGCACGCGACAACAATTACCGCTCTGACGTCCTGAAGAGCAAAAAAGATCCCGCGCCAACCGGCGTCAAGAAAATCGCCGTCGCTGTTTCCACCGCTGCCACCGTCGCCGCCAAGACCGGCCTGGCAGAAGCCGTCGCGCTGGCCAACGGCATGCAGCTGAGCAAGGACCTGGCCAACCTGCCGGGCAATGTCTGCACCCCGACCTACCTCGCCAACAGCGCCAAGAAACTGGCCAAGGAATACAAGCTCGGCGTCGAAGTGCTGGACCGCAAACAACTCGAAGCGCTCAAGATGGGCAGCTTCCTGTCGGTCACCAACGGCAGCGACGAGCCGCCGAAATTCATCGTCCTCAAGCACCTCGGCGGCAAAGCCAAGGATGCGCCGATTGTCCTGGTCGGCAAGGGCATCACCTTCGACACCGGTGGTATCTCGCTCAAGCCGGGCGCCGGCATGGACGAAATGAAATACGACATGTGCGGCGCCGCCTCGGTGCTGGGCACCTTCCGCGCCATCGCCGAGCTGCAATTGAAGCTCAACGTCATCGGCGTCATCCCGACTTGCGAAAACATGCCGTCGGGCCGCGCCACCAAACCGGGCGACATCGTCACCTCGATGTCGGGCCAGACCATCGAAGTGCTCAATACCGACGCCGAAGGCCGCCTGATCCTGTGCGACGCGCTGACCTACGTCGAGCGCTTCAAGCCGGCCGCCGTGGTCGACATCGCGACGCTGACCGGCGCTTGCGTGGTGGCCCTGGGTCATCACAATACCGGCCTGTTCACACGTGAAGACGACGCCCACGACCAGCTCGCCGCCGATCTGCTGGCAGCCGGCAAGTCCAGCGGCGACACCGCATGGCGCATGCCGGTGCAGGACGTCTACCAGGAACAGCTCAAGTCAAACTTCGCCGACATCGCCAACATCGGCGGCCAGCCGGCGGGCAGCGTGACGGCGGCGTGCTTCCTCGAACGCTTCACCAAGAAGTACACCTGGGCGCATCTGGACATCGCCGGGACCGCATGGCGCGGCGGCGCGACCAAGGGCGCCAGCGGCCGTCCCGTGCCGCTGCTGACGACCTTCCTGCTGAACGAAGCGAAGAAGTCGCAAAAGGCGCGCGCGTAAGTTCTCGCGCTCCTTAATCAAGCCGTCATCCGCAAGATGACGGCTTTTTTATTGACGCATCGGCCCTCATCGCGGCAGTAGCAGCGGTGCGCGCTGAACGAAGCTGCGACGCCGGCGCAGCCAGGCCTGCAGCAGCGTCGCCAGAACCAGCGTCGGCAAAGCCGCCAGCAGCATGTTCAGTTGATCGCCATGGGTACGAAAATCGACCGGGCGCGCCAGGCGATACAAGCAGTTGACAAACTCGCCTGCAATGTTCAGCCGCGCCGCACTGGCGATATCAGCGATGGTGGCGATGACGAAAAACATCAGATGCGCCATGATCGTGAGGATTACAAGCGCAGCCCGGTCAGACCACGACAATGCCGTTGCAGCAACGCCGCTTACCGCGTGTCCGAGCCTGCGTATCGCCGCCCTGAACGCTTCCAGCGCAAGATACGACGGACCGCACAGGATCATCGTCGCGGCCAGCGTCTGCCACAAGGCGCCGCGGTCTTTAAGCATCAGGTGGTCAAGAGCAAGGACGAACGCAGCCAGTCCGGCGCCCATCGCCCACCAGCGACGCCGGCGATACTGCCAATACAACAGCGCCGGAAGCATGGCGATCAACACGCTCATCAGCAAAAATTGAGTAATGCTTACCGCATAGGCGCCCGCCACGATGTCCGCCTCCGTGAAACTCGGCAGGACGAGGAAACCGCCGGGCGTCCGGCACAAAGATGTTTTGAACGAAGGCATGGGTGTCGAAAAAATCAGTCTCGTTTTTCGTCCAACTCCGGCCACAGCTTTGCCCAGTCGTCGGGAAACAGGTCTTTGCGGGTAATCAATCCCTCCGACGCGCGTTCCAGACACACCGCAATCAACGGTGAACATGGGCGATTGCCATAGCCGATCTGGCGCAGATAGTCGAACGAGGTCTCACAGTACGCGGCCAGCGCGGCGCGTCTGTCCATAGGGACGGAGTTGAGATACTCGATCAATGTCATAACGACAATTTAGCATTTGCTACAGACAAGTCAAGCAAAAGCTAATTTACCAAATGCTAAATTTGCGTTCAAATGCAGGCATGAACATGCATGAACATCGGCGGAAACGTTTGCTTGGTTTGATCGCAGATCGCTATGACGGCGACCGCCAACAGGTTTGCGACGACAGCGGCATGAGTGAGTCGCGGCTGGCGCAGCTGCTGTCGTCGAGTTACCGGCACGGCCAAGGCTTCGGGGAAAAGGCCGCCCGCGCGCTGGAAGAGCGCCTGCACCTCGGTCCGCTCTATTTCGATCAGTTCGCCGTCGGCGAGATGGCGACGCCCTACGTCGTACGCCAAGCGCCAAAAACGGATTCAGACGACGCCGTCACCGTCCGCCAGGTCGCACTGACGCTGGCCGCAGGCTCGGCGCGCCCGTCCATGCAGGAGATCGCTCCGACGCTGTGCCTGTGGAGATTCCCGAAAAGCTGGCTCAAGTCGCGTGGGCTGCACGCCGACAAATTGTTCGCCGTCGCGGTGACCGGCGCCGGCATGGCGCCGCGTCTGCATGAAGGCGACGTCGTTGTGGTCAACGGTGGCGACACCGCCTTGCAAGACGGCGCAGTGTATCTGATCAACTATCGCGGCGAAGCCATCATCAAACGCCTGGCGCTGGACCTCGGACGCTGGTTCATGACCTCCGACAACAACGCCAGCAAGCGCTACCCTCGCCTCGAATTCGAGCAGCCTGATTGCATCCTGCTGGGACGCGTCATCGTGCTGGGCAGCGAACGGATCTGACCCCTTCCTTGCTGCGTTCAGGCGCGCGGCATATGCCGCAGGCTCCAGCCCCAGAACAACAACCCGAGCCCGCTGACACCAGCGCCCAGCACACAGACACCGCCCCATCCCCACGTCGCGAACGCCGAAGTCGACAGCAGCGCCCCGGCACCGCTGCCGACCGCATAGAAAATCATGTAACAAGCCACCAGCCGGCTGTGCGCCGTGGAATTTGCACGGAAGATCATGCTCTGGTTGGTGACATGGATCGCCTGCGCTGCCAGGTCCAGCAACAGCACGCCGGGGGCCAGCGCCCACAGGCTCCAGGACAGCAGCGACAGCGGCAGCCAGGCCGCCGCCAGCAACGCCAGCGCCACGCCGCTGGTCCATTGGCCACGCCCGCGATCAGCCCAGCTGCCCGCCTTGGCCGCGCCCAGGGTACCAACCACTCCGATCAGGCCGAAGGCGCCGATCGCCGCATGCGACAGCGAATACGGCGGCGCCCGCAACGGCAGCACCAGCGCGCTCCAGAAGATGTTCAGCACGGCAAACATCAGCATCGCGATCACGCCGCGAATTTGCAGCACGCGGTCATGCAGCATCAGCGTCGCCATCGACACCAGCAACTGCGGATACGACAAGCGCGCCGCACCGTCTGACGTTCTGCCTCGTGGCAGACGGCCATGCAACAACGCCAGCATCAGCAGCGCCAGCACAGCCGACACCGCGTACACCATGCGCCAGCCGGCGACGTCGGCGATCAGCCCGGCCAGGGTGCGCGCCAGCAGCAGCCCGATCACCACGCCCGCCTGCGCGGTGCCGACCACGCGGCCGCGTTCATGCGGCGCCGCCAGCGCCGCCGCATACGAAATCAATCCCTGCGTCATGGCGGTGCCGAGCATGCCCACCGCCAGCATGCCAAGCAGCAGCCAAGCCGGCGACGACGCCAGTCCGACCGCGACCAGTGCAGCGAACAACAGCAACAACTGCACCAGCGTCAGACGTCGCCGGTCCAGCAAATCCCCGAGCGGCACCACCAGCACCAGCGCCAGCGCAGAACCGAGCTGGGTCGCCGTCACCACCACGCCGACCGCCGCCTGGCTGAAACCGAACTCCGCCGCCAACGCGTCCAGCAAAGGTTGGGCGTAGTAGACGTTGGCGACGCTGATGCCGCAGGCCATCGCAAACAACAGCACCATGGCGCGCGGCATGACGGCCGACGCGCGTTCCGGCTCCGAGTCTTCGAATCTGCAAGTCCCTGCGCCGCCATCGTTGTGCACCATTGTTTCGCTCCTTTTCACTCTTGTCATGTGGTTTCAAATTAAAACCAGTTGAAGTGTAGGCGAGCAAGTTTTAAAATGCAACCACCAACCATGCATGAGGAAACAGCAACACGATGGCCAAGCGGAAAAGTCTCATGAGCGATCCCTGCCCGGTGGCGCGGTCGATTGACGTGGTCGGCGACCGCTGGGCGCTGCTGATCATTCGCGACGCCTTCGACGGCATGCGCCGTTTCGGCGAGTTCCAGAAGAGCCTGGGCGTGGCCAAGAACATCCTGTCGGCGCGGCTGCGCGACCTGGTCGACGCCGGCATCCTCGACGTCGCCCCGGCCTCCGACGGCAGCGCGTATCAGGAATACATCCTCACCGCCAAGGGCAAGGAATTGTTCACGGTGGTGCTGGGCCTGCGCCAATGGGGCGAAGGCCATCTGTTCAAAAAGGGCGAATCCATCGCGCCGATGGTCGACCGCGACAGCGGCAAGCCGATCCCTAAAATCACACTGCACACCTGTGAAGGCAAACTGCTGAAACCGGAAAACGCCTTCGTCAAAAGAAAGACCAGGGCTTGATGCCCCGGCCATTATTCGTGCAAGATGCGTCTTTAACGCGATTGGCGACCCCGGCGGCGTCATCGCCGCACCGCACTGCACCTCATTCCACCCATCGAAAGCCAACATGAACAAAACCCTGCTGTGCGCCCTGCTCCTGTCGTTCGCCGGCCACGCCGCCGCCCAGCAAGCGGAGCAAGCCGACTTCCCCGATCACCTGCGCGGTGACATCGGCCCGGGCGTGTTCCGCCTCGAACGCAATATCCTCGGCAAGAGCGACGTCACCCAGGTGCTGCCGTACGCCTACTTCGACTACGGCCGCTTCTTTGCGCGCCTGGACACCTTTGGCATCAAGACCGTAAAAATCGGCGCGGGCTATCTGGAACTGGCGGCACGCGTCAACTTCGACCACATGGACGCCGAGCGCGGCCTAAACCGCCGCTCCAACTCCGTGCCGCTGGGTATCGGCACCATGCAGGAAACCCGTTTCGGCGCGTTCTTCCTGAATGCCTTCTACGACGTCAACAAATCGCACGGCACGCTGCTGGAAGCCGTCTACGCAGCGCAATTCGACCTCGGCCGCGCCAGCTTCTACCCGCAGATCGGCATTGAGCGTCGCAGCAGCTCCTACAACGACTACTTCTACGGCGTCACCGGCGCTGAATCGAGCGCCAGCGGCTTCCGCGAATACCATGCCGGCGCCTCGACCACGCCGACGCTGGGCCTGACCATCGAAATGCCGGTGGCCGAGAACTGGGTCGCCAACGTCACCTTCCGCCGCAAATGGCTGGGCAACGGCATCGCCAACAGCCCGATCGTCAACCACAGCACCGAGAACATGGGACTGGTGGCGATCAACTATCACTTCAAATAATCCCAGCTTCCCATGGTCAAGGCCGCGCGGGTGACGTCGCTATTGCTGGCAACAATAGCGACGTGCTGGTCCGCAACCGCATCGGCCGCACCACCCGACACGGTGTATTTCCCGGGTAGCGACGGCACTGTACTGGTCGGCTATCTGTTTCGCCCGGTGGACAATGCCGGACATGCACGCCATCCCGCCATCGTCATGCTGCATGGCCGCGGCGGTCCCTACTCCAGCAACGTCAACGCAAGGTGTACGCGCGTCGGCCGCGATGTCGACTCGCCCTGCAATGCGGGAACGCTGTCGGCGCGGCACAAGATGTGGGGCGAATACTGGGCCGCACGCGGCTATCTCGCGCTGCACGTGGACAGCTTCGGCCCGCGCGGTCGTGCTCACGGCTACGGCCGGCACTCGCACGACCTGCCCGAGCGCCAGGCCGTCAGTGAGCTGAGCGTACGCCCTCTCGACGCCGAAGCCGCGCTGGCTTATCTGACTGCACGAGACGACGTGCAGAAGGACGGCATCATGCTGCAAGGCTGGTCCAACGGCGGCAGCACCGCACTCAACGTGATGTATCGCCAGACGCAAGGGAGTTCATCCTTCCCGGCCGCGCGTTTCAGAGCCGCGCTGGTGTTCTATCCCGGCTGCGGCACGCGTGCGATCCTGAGCCAGCGTTACCGCAGCGACGCCGACGTCCTGGTGTTCCTCGCCGCCAACGATGAAGAAGTGTCGCCGCGCAATTGCCTGCACGCCTTGCAAACCGACAGCAATGCCGGCAAGGTCAAGGTGATCGAATATCCCGGCGCCACGCACGACTTCGATGATCCGGGGCGCGCACGGCAATCGGTTCCTGAGAATCGTGCGGCGAAAGAGGACGCGATGCGGCAGGCCGAGCTGTTCCTCGCCAACCCGGCCGCAATGACCGGCAACGACAATTAGCACGCGCCGCCGACAGAACCCGGGGCGCATGCGGTAATATCCGACTTCGTCATTTTTACCGCCCATCGTTTCCGTCGGCGCATTCCGTGCCCGGAAAACTTGTGTATAAGGCCCAGCCCATTCATGAAAATCGCCACCTGGAACGTCAACTCCCTCAAAGTCCGCCTGCCGCAGGTATTGCAATGGCTGGGCGACAATCCGGTCGACGTGCTGTGCCTACAGGAAACCAAGCTCACCGACGACAAGTTCCCGCAGGCTGAGATCAACGCTGCCGGGTATGAAGTCGTCTTCAGCGGACAAAAAACCTATAACGGTGTGGCGATCCTGTCGCGCCATCCGATCGCCGACGTGGTCAGGAACAATCCGCTGTTCGAAGATGAACAGCAGCGCATCATCGCCGCCACCATCGAAGGCATGCGCATCGTCTGCGCCTACATCCCCAACGGCCAGGCGCCCGATACCGACAAATACCAGTACAAGCTGAAGTGGCTGGCGGCCCTGCACGAGTGGCTGGCGCAGGAGCAGCAGCAACACGAAAAGCTGGCGCTGCTGGGCGACTACAACATCGCGCCGGCAGACCGCGATGTTCATGATCCGGCCGCCTGGGTCGGCCAGAACCTGGTGTCTGAGCCGGAACGCGCGGCCTTCTTCCATCTGGAAAAAATGGGCTTCACCGATGCCTTCCGCAAGTTCGAGCAGCCGGACAAATTGTTCAGCTGGTGGGACTACCGCCAGATGGGATTCCGCCTCAACAAGGGCCTGCGCATCGACCACATCCTGCTGACCGCGCCGCTGGCGGCGCAATGTACCGCGTGTGTCATCGACAAGGTGCCGCGCAAGTGGGAGCAGCCGTCGGATCACGCGCCGGTGATCGCGACGCTCGGTTGAGGCCGCATTGCGCGCATTCGCACACACGTGAAAAAGCCCGCTTCGGCGGGCTTTTTCGTTTCCACGACCTGATTAAATCCAGATGTCGTTGGCGCGCGTACGCTCGTTTTCCTCGGCCCCGGTATTGACTACCCCGCGCGGCTCGACCAGCAGGATGCTGGCCTCTTCTTCCGCATACGGCTTGTGCTCGACGCCTTTCGGAATCACAAACATTTCACCGGCTTTCAGGTGCACCGCACCGTCGCGAAAGTCGATGCGCAACGCCCCATTGATCACGATGAAGACTTCGTCGGTGTCGGCGTGATCGTGCCAGATGAAGTCGCCCTTTACCTTGGCCAGCTTGAACTGGTAGTCGTTCATTTCGGCAATGACGCGTTGCGACCAGTGCTCGCTGAATAAAGAAAGTTTGTCGGTGAAATTGATGGCGCGGTATTCGCGCAGAGTGATGGCGGCTGACATGCTGGCTCCTTAGAAAAATAATGGAGCAAGCCTACGTGATCAAATTGTCGCGGTCTTGAACGATCGTGCAACTGCTTACTTCCGGCTGCGCATCATGCGCAGCCAGTGCGCCGGCGCAATACCGTAGGTCTTGGTGAACAGGCGCGTCATATGGCTCTGGTCGGCAAAACCGGACATGGCGGCGGCATCCGCCAGCGGCAAGCCTTGCGCCATCAATCGACGCGCCATGTCGAGCCGGCGCATGCTGAGGTAGCGGTAAGGACTGGTGCCGAAAAAACTGCGGAAGTCGCGCGTCAGGCTCCAGCGGTCGCGGCCGCTGGCCAGTGCCAGTTCATCGAGCGTCAGGGTGCGGTCGAGCGCGCCGTGGATGTATTCACGCGCCAGCTGGGCGGCTCCGAAATCGGCGGCATGGCGGCGCGGCCGTTTGCCGGATACGGCATCCATCGCGCGCGCCAGTTCGAAGATGCCGTCATCCTGCTGCAAGGGTTCGACTTCGTCCTCCATGTGCAGCAACAAATTGCGCACGGCGCCGAACAGGCGCGGGTCGGTCGAGATACCGCCCTCGATGAACGGTAGTGCAACGCCGCCGAGCGCATCCTGCAACAGCGAAGGCTCGATGTACAGCATGCGATAGCGAAAGCCGTCTTCGCTGCCGGCCTGGCCGTCATGCGGCTCGTCGGGATACAGCGCCATGGTGTTGCCCGGCAGGCTGTGACGCATCGACTTCTTGTACTGGAACGATTGCACGCCGCCCAGCGTGATGCCGATGGCGTAGGTGTCGTGACGATGCATGGCGTAGCCGCGTCCGTTGAAAAACGCCTCGATGCGCTCCATGCCGGATGACTGCGACCGCAGTATCCAGTCCTTGCGCTTTTGCTGGCGAGAGTGGGACGAGGCCACGGTGATTTACTCTTCGCGCTTCTTCGCGAGTTGCTTTTCGAAGGCGACGTCGAGCTTGCTGATGCGCTTCGGCTTTTGCGGCCCATAGGCATTGACGAAGGTCACGAACTCATCCAGCGGCAGCGGCTCGCTGAGTTTTTCAGCCGGATTATCGGGTGTACGCTGGAGCAGGTAAAACAATTCGGCGGAAGTGCGCCCCATCGAATACTGCTTCGTTCCGGCACGTGTGTTGAGGCGCTCGATGGCGCCGGTTGCTCTGGTCGATCTGGCCATGTGTACTCCTTGGAGGCTTAGAGGATCAGCTGCCAGTAGGCAACGTCAATCCATTGATCGAATTTCCTGCCGACCTGCGCGAAATGGGCGACTTTGACGAAGCCCATTTTCTCGTGCAAGGCGATGCTGCCGGGGTTCGGCTGGGCGATGCCGCCCATGACCGCGTGCACCCCGAGCGCTTTCAGTTGCTCAAACAAGACGCGGTACAGCTGCGTGCCGACGCCTTTGCCGCCGCTGTCTCTCGCCATGTAGACCGAACTCTCGACGGACTGCTGGTAGGCCTTGCGCGCCTTCCATTTGGTGGCGTAGGCATAACCGAGGATGCGGCCGTCTTCCTCGTACACCAGCCATGGAAACACGGCGGATACCTCGACGATGCGCTGCGCCATTTCCCCGGCGGAAACGGCTTCCAGTTCAAAGCTGATGGTCGTCGTCAGAACGTAGTGGTTGTAGATCTCGCAAATGGCGGCGGCATCGGCCGTAGTGGCCGGACGTATCGAGGTAATCATAAAAGGGGGGAAAGAAAGTGCGGTAACACATAGTGTACCCAAAATGACGACGTCCGGCGCATGGGCCGGACGTCATTGATCGCAACCCAGGTAGCTTTGTCAGCTTTGCAAGGCCGCCTTGATCTGTTGCAGCGAACTCGGATCTTCGATGGTGGTCAGGTCGCCCGGATCGCGCCCCTCGCAGATTGCCTGGATGGAGCGGCGCAGCAGCTTGCCGGATCGCGTCTTCGGCAACAGGTTGACGAAGAGCACGCGCGAAGGCCGGCCGACGGCGCCGATCTGCTTGTCGACCACGCGCATGATTTCCGCCTCGAGCGCCTGACGAGCTTCCGCCGTGACCACTGCGCCAGCCTGCTTGGGGATCACGAAGGCGATCGCCACCTGGCCCTTGAGCTTGTCTTCGACGCCGACCACCGCCACCTCGGACACGTTGGCGTGGCTGGAAATGCTCTCTTCGATTTCGCGCGTGCCGAGGCGATGGCCGGCGACGTTGATCACATCATCGGTGCGCCCGAGGATGAAGTAGTAACCATCTTCATCACGGATGCCCCAGTCGAAGGTCGAATACACCTGCGTCCTGAAGTTGGACCAGTAAGTGTTGACGAAGCGCTCGTCATCGCGATACACGGTCTGCATGCAGCCCGGCGGCAACGGTCCTTCGATCACCACCACGCCCTTCTCGTTGGCGCCGCACAGCTCCCCGGTAGACTCGTTCATGATGTGCATCTTGTAGCCGTACAGCGGCACGCCGGGACTGCCCAGCCGCGTTGGTTTGTCGTCAACACCCTTGGCGACGGACAGGATCGGCCAACCACTTTCGGTCTGCCAGTAGTTGTCGATCACCGGCACGCCGAGCGCGCCTGAAATCCAGTTTGAAGTGGTCTCGTCGAGCGGCTCGCCGGCCAGGTAGAGACTTTTGAGCGAGGACAGATCGTAGCGCGTCATGCATTCGGCAGGCTGCTTCTTGAGCACGCGAATTGCAGTCGGCGACGAAAACATGCACGTGACCTTGTACTTCTCCACCAGGCTCCACCAGATGCCGCCGTCGGGCTTGTCGCCGGCTAGCACCGGCAGGCCTTCGTACAGGATGGTCGCCATGCCGGCCATCAGCGGGCCATAGACAATGTAGGAATGGCCCACCACCCAGCCGATGTCGGAGGTGCAGAAATAAGTCTCGCCGGGATTGCCGCAGAAAACATATTGCATCGACGCCGCCAACGCCACTGCATAGCCGCCGACGTCGCGCTGTACGCCCTTGGGCTTGCCGGTGGTGCCGGAGGTGTAGAGGATGTAGGACGGCTCGTTCGATTCCAGCCAGGTTACCGGCACCTCGGCGTCGAGATATTGCGCGCGCAGGCTGGTGTAGTCGACGTCGCGGCCTGCGGTGCGCGGCATCTCCGCCAGTCCGCGATCGGTCAGCAGGACATGCGCCGGCTTGTGCTGCGCCAGCCGGATCGCTTCGTCGAGCAAGCCCTTGTAAGGGACCACCCGGCCGCCGCGCGAGCCCGCATCGGCAGACACGATCAGCGTCGGCTGCGCATCGTCGATGCGCGTGGCGAGGCTGTTCGAAGCGAAGCCGCCGAACACCACCGAATGCACCGCGCCGATACGCGCGCACGCCAGCATCGCGAACACTGCCTCGGCAATCATCGGCATGTAGATCAGCACGCGGTCGCCGCGCTTGACGCCGAGCGACAGCATGGTCGCCGCCATCGCACTGACTTCGCGATGCAGCTCGCGGAAGGTGTAGGTATTTTCGGTGTTGGTTTCTGTCGATACCGCAATCAGCGCAGCCTGATCGGCCCGTTGCGCGAGATGGCGATCGACAGCGTTGTGGCAAAGATTGGTCTCGCCGCCGATGAACCAGCGCGCGAACGGCGGACGTGTGTAATCGAGTGTTTTGGTGAACGGTGCATGCCAGTCGATGCGACTGGCTTCATTGGCCCAGAAGGTATCCGGGTCGTCAATGGATTGCTGGTAAAACGATGCGAAACTCATGATGTCTCCTCACGGCGATCGGATGCGCATCGACCTTGTCAGGGTGTCGTTGCGAGCGGTGCGCGGCGTCTTTGCGCGACGTCTTTTATGCTTGTTGTGGTTGGCGTTTACTGTCTCAGAACATGCTTACGTGCAGCTTAATCCGCATCTTCTTTTTTACGAAAAATGAAGCGAAAAATCCTTCGGAGGGGCGAAAAAAAAGGATGCGACGACGCATCCTTTTTTGCCTACGGAAAACAAGGTGTCATCGATTCTTGCAATCGTTGGCGAGTTGCTGACCGGCCTTCGAATTCAGCAGCATCGACTTCGACGGGATCTGAATCCAGACCAGGCCATCGCCCTTGTCTTCAAAACGCAAGGCGCCGGTGGACGTCGATACCGGCGTCATTTTGTAGGTGCTGCCCTTCCACACCAGGCTCACGTTGTTGTTGCCGTCGAGCTTGACGTCCACCTTATTGCCCATCTCGCAGGAGAAGCTGCCGGTCGCCAGGCGGCCGGCCCAGGCCGGATTGACTGCGGCGACCGCCGGTTGCAGTGGCGCAGGCACCGGTTTGGTTTCAGTCAGCGGCACTGTCTCGGAAGCGCAGGCAGCCAGCAGGATGGTCAGGGTCAATACGGAAGCATGTTGCAAGAAAGTCATGTTTGGTCCAATGCCGGGATGAAAGAGAATGTGGACGGCATCTTACCAACTTTCGTTCCTTCATTCCGGTTTTGTCGCGTCGCGGCGCAGCATCCGCGACGCCGCTTCCCTCAATCGCTCATCAGAACGCGTCGCCCGGCACGCGCACCGTGCCTTCCATCAACACGCGCGCACTGCGGCTCATGATGGCCTTGGTCACACTCCATTCGCCGTTGGCCTGCTGCGCCTGCGCGCCGACGCGCAAGGTGCCGGACGGATGGCCGAAACGCACCGCCGTGCGATCGCCGCCGCCCGCAGCCAGATTCACCAGCGTGCCGGGAATCGCCGCCGCCACGCCGATGGCGACTGCCGCCGTGCCCATCATGGCGTGGTGCAGCTTGCCCATGGACATGGCGCGCACCAGCAGGTCGACGTCGGCCGTCGTGACCTTCTTGCCGCTGGATGAAGTGTAGTCGCGCGGCTTGGCGACGAAGGCGACCTTGGGCGTGTGCTGGCGCTTGACGGCTTCGTCCACGTGCTTGATCAGGCCCATGCGCACGGCGCCGTGCGCACGGATGGTTTCGAAACGCGCCAACGCCTTGGGATCGCCATTGATGGCGTCCTGCAATTCGGCGCCGGTGTAGCCGATGTCTTCCGCGTTCAGGAAAATCGCCGGGATGCCGGCGTTGATCATGGTCGCCTTGAACGTGCCGATGCCAGGTACTTCCAGGTCGTCGACCAGATTCCCGGTCGGGAACATGGCGCCGCCGGCGCCCTCTTCTTCGGCCGCCGGATCCATGAATTCGAGCTGCACTTCCGCCGCCGGGAAGGTCACGCCGTCGAGTTCGAAGTCGCCGGTCTCCTGCACCTGGCCGTCGGTGATCGGCACATGCGCGATGATGGTCTTGCCGATGTTGGCTTGCCAGATGCGCACGATGCAGACGCCGTTGACCGGAATACGATCAGGATCGACCAGGCCGTTGCTGATGGCGAACGGACCGACCGCCGCCGACAGGTTGCCGCAATTGCCGCTCCAGTCGACGAAGGACGTATCGATGGAAACCTGGCCGAACAGGTAATCGACGTCATGTTCCGCACGCGCGGACTTGGACAGAATCACCGTCTTGCTGGTGCTCGAGGTGGCGCCGCCCATGCCGTCGATCTGCTTGCCGTAGGGATCGGGACTGCCGATCACGCGCATCAGCAAGGCATCGCGCGCTGGTCCAGGCACTTGCGCCGTGGCCGGCAAATCCTGCAGGCGGAAGAACACGCCCTTGCTGGTGCCGCCGCGCATGTAGGCGGCGGGAATCTTGATTTGGGGTACGTGGGTCATATGCATGCTTTCGTAATTGTCCGTCCGGTCAGGCGGCCTTGACGGTCGATGCCAGGAAGTCCTGCGCAAAACGCTGCAGCACGCCGCCGGCTTCGTAGATCGAGACTTCTTCCGCGGTATCCAGGCGACAGGTCATCGGCACTTCAACCCGTTCGCCATTCTTGCGGATGATGACCAGCGTCAGGTCCGCGCGCGGGGTGCGCTTGCCGATCACGTCGAAGGTCTCGGTGCCGTCGATGCCGAGTGTCTTGCGGGTCGTGCCAGGTTTGAATTCCAGCGGCAACACGCCCATGCCGATCAGGTTGGTACGATGGATGCGTTCGAAGCCTTCGGCTGCGATCACTTCCACGCCCGCCAGCCGCACGCCCTTGGCCGCCCAGTCGCGCGACGAGCCCTGGCCGTAGTCGGCGCCGGCGACGATGATCAGCGGCTGCTTGCGGTTGAGGTAGGTTTCGATCGCTTCCCACATGCGCATGACCTTGCCTTCCGGCTCCACGCGCGCCAGTGAACCCTTCTTCACTTCGCCGTCGACCACAGCCATTTCATTGACCAGTTGCGGATTGGCGAAGGTCGCGCGCAAAGCGGTCAGGTGATCGCCGCGATGCGTGGCGTAGGAATTGAAGTCTTCTTCCGGCAAGCCCATCTTGGCCAGGTATTCGCCGGCGGCCGAATCGGCCAGGATGGCGTTGGATGGCGACAGATGGTCGGTGGTGATGTTGTCGGGCAGCACCGCCAGCGCGCGCATGCCGGTCATCGTGCGCTCACCGGCGAGCGCACCTTCCCAGTATGGAGGACGGCGGATGTAGGTGCTCATCGGACGCCAGTCGTACAGCGGCGCGGCGGCCGCCTCCTTGTCCACCTGCACGGCGAACATCGGCGTGTAGACGTTGCGGAATTGCTCGGGCTTGACCGAGGACTTGACCACGGCGTCGATCTCTTCGTCACTCGGCCAGATGTCCTTCAAACGGATTTCCTTGCCGTCGACCACGGCCAGCACATCCTTCTCGATGTCGAAGCGGATGGTGCCGGCAATCGCGTACGCCACCACCAGCGGCGGCGACGCCAGGAAGGCCTGCTTGGCGTAGGGATGGATGCGGCCGTCGAAATTGCGGTTGCCCGACAGGACGGCGGTGGCGTACAGATCGCGCTCGATGATTTCTTTCTGGATCACCGGATCGAGCGCGCCCGACATGCCGTTGCAGGTGGTGCAGGCGAAGGCGACGATGCCGAAGCCGAGCTTTTGCAACTCGGTGCTCAGGCCCGCTTCGTCGAGATACAGTTCGACGGTCTTGGAGCCCGGCGCCAGCGATGACTTCACCCACGGCTTGCGGGTCAGGCCGAGCTTGTTGGCGTTGCGCGCCAACAGACCGGCGGCGATCACGTTGCGTGGATTGCTGGTGTTGGTGCAGCTGGTGATGGCGGCGATAATCACGGCGCCGTCCGGCATCAGGCCTTCGGCTTCCTGCGCTTGCGCCTTGTCGAGGTCGACGGCGATGCCGCGTTCGGCCAGCGCCGACACCGGCAGGCGACGATGCGGATTGGACGGGCCGGCCAGCGTACGCACCACGGTCGTCAGGTCGAACTTCAACGTGCGCTCGTATTGCGCCGAGGCCAGGCTGTCGGCCCACAGGCCCGCTTCCTTGGCGTAGGTCTCGACCAGCTTGACCTGCTCGTCTTCACGACCGGTGAGCTTGAGGTAATCGATGGTTTGCTGGTCGATGAAAAACATCGCCGCGGTCGCGCCGTATTCCGGCGCCATGTTGGAGATCGTGGCGCGGTCGCCTAGCGTCAATGCCGCAGCGCCCTCGCCGCGGAATTCCAGATAGGCGCCGACCACTTTTTCCTTGCGCAGGAACTCGGTCAGCGACAGCACGACGTCAGTCGCGGTAATACCCGGCAACGGTTTTCCGGACAGTTCGACGCCGACGATTTCCGGCAGGCGCATCCAGGACGCGCGGCCCAGCATGACGTTCTCGGCTTCGAGTCCTCCGACACCGACGGCGATCACGCCCAGTGCATCGACATGCGGCGTGTGGCTGTCGGTGCCGACGCAGGTATCCGGATACGCCATGCCGTTGTCGTTATGAATGACCGGCGACATTTTTTCCAGATTGATCTGGTGCATGATGCCGTTGCCGGGCTGGATCACGTTGATGTTCTTAAATGCGCGCTTGGTCCAGTTGATGAAGTGAAAGCGATCTTCGTTGCGGCGATCTTCGATGGCGCGATTCTTTTCAAACGCCTGCGGGTCGAAGCCGCCGCATTCCACTGCCAGCGAGTGGTCGACGATCAGTTGCACCGGCACCACCGGATTGACCTTGGCCGGATCACCGCCTTGGTCGGCGATGGCGTCGCGCAGGCCAGCGAGGTCGACCAATGCGGTCTGGCCGAGGATGTCGTGGCAGACCACGCGCGCCGGGAACCAGGGGAAATCCAAGTCGCGCTTGCATTCGATGATCTGCTTCAGGTAGTCATTGAGGAGGGCCGGATCGCAGCGGCGCACCAGGTTTTCGGCGTGCACGCGCGAAGTATAGGGCAGCGTGTTCCAGGCGCCCGGCTTGATTGCCTCGACTGCGCCGCGCGCGTCGAAGTAATCCAGCTTGGTGCCAGGCAGAGGTTTGCGGTGTGCGGTATTCATGGCTCGATCCCGGGAAAAACATTGGTAAGAGAAATTGCAAGAGCGGCAGCCTGCCCGCTACGGAGCTTGGCAGGCTGCGGTGCTGCGTTTTTGAAACTGACGTGCTTACTGGCGTACTTACTTGCGCTTGCTGATTGGTACAAACTTCAGATCTTCAGGGCCGACATAGTTCGCCGACGGACGAATGATCTTGTTGTCGATGCGTTGCTCGATGATGTGCGCCGCCCAGCCGGAGGTGCGCGCGATCACGAACAACGGCGTGAACATCGCGGTCGGCACGCCCATCATGTGGTACGACACGGCCGAGAACCAGTCGAGGTTCGGGAACATCTTCTTGATGTCCCACATGACCGTTTCGAGGCGCTCGGCGATGTCGAACATCTTGACCGAACCTGCATCCTTGGACAGCTTGCGCGCGACTTCCTTGATGACCTTGTTGCGTGGATCCGAGATGGTGTAGACCGGATGGCCGAAGCCGATCACGACTTCCTTGTTCTCGACGCGGCGCTTGATGTCGGCTTCCGCTTCATCGGGATTGTCGTAGCGCTTCTGGATTTCAAACGCCACTTCGTTGGCGCCGCCGTGCTTCGGACCGCGCAACGCGCCGATGCCGCCGGTGATGGCCGAATACATGTCGGAGCCGGTGCCGGCGATGACGCGGCTGGCGAATGTCGAGGCGTTGAATTCATGTTCGGCGTACAGGATCAGCGAAGTGTGCATGGCCTTTTCCCACAACTCGGACGGCTTTTCACCGTGCAGCAGATGCAGGAAGTGGCCACCGATGGATTCGTCGTCGGTTTCGGTTTCAATGCGCTTGCCGTTCTGGCTGTAGTGATACCAGTACAGCAGCATCGAACCCAGCGATGCCATCAGGCGATCGGCAATGTCGCGCGCGCCCGGCGTGTTGTGGTCGTCCTTCTCCGGCAGCACACAGCCCAGGGCGGAGACACCGGTGCGCATCACGTCCATCGGATGCGACGCCGCAGGCAGCCACTCCAACGCCGCCTTGACGTTGGCCGGCAGGCCGCGCAAGGCTTTCAGCTTGGCCTTGTAGGCCTTCAGTTCGGCCGCGGTCGGCAACTTGCCGTGCACCAGCAAATGGGCGATTTCTTCGAACTCGCAGCTGTCGGCGACGTCCAGGATGTCGTAGCCGCGATAGTGCAAGTCATTGCCGGTCTTGCCGACGGTGCACAGCGCGGTGTTGCCGGCGGTGACGCCGGACAGGGCGACGGATTTCTTCGGTTTGAAGCCTGGTGCCGGTGCTTGTGTTTCGCTCATGCGTATCTCCTGAATGGGGTATTGAGGTGTGAGTGCTTATCGTGAATCCGGATTATTTGTCCGCGTATTTCTTTTCCAGCAGATCGAACATCGGCTTGTTGACCAGGCGCTGACGCTCGGCGAACGGCGTCACGAAGTTCGGGTCTTCATCGAGGCGGTGGCTGTCGCGCAGCACGGTCAGCGCCTTTTGCATGCCGGCCACGGCGCCTTGCAGCGCAGCGTTGGCGTACAGCACGATGCCGTAACCCAGGTCGCCCAATTCGTCGGCGTTGAAGATCGGCGTCTTGCCGCCGATCACCAGGTTCACCAGTTGTGGCTTGTCGAGTGCTTGCGGCAGGCGGCGGATTTCGTCGGCGGTCTCGGTGGCTTCGACGAACAGGATGTCTGCGCCGGCTTCGCTGTAGCGGGCGGCGCGTTCCAGTGCATCTTCAAAACCATGCACGCTGCGCGCATCGGTGCGCGCCATGATCAGCATGCCGTCGTTGCTGCGGGCGTCGACGGCGGCGTGGATCTTACCGACCATCTCGGCGCAGGAAATGACTTCCTTGCCGCTGAAGTGGCCGCAACGCTTGGGCGAAACCTGGTCTTCCAGCTGCACCGCGTCAGCGCCGGCGCGTTCCAGCGTGCGGATCGTGTGGCGTACGTTGAGCGCATTGCCGAAGCCGGTGTCGGCGTCGACGATCAGTGGGATGTCCACTGCATCGCGAATGCGCGCGGTGTGATCGGCCAGCTCATTGAGACCAATGAAGCCCTGGTCCGGCATGCCGAAATACATGTTGGTCACCCCGGCACCGGTGATGTAGAGCGCCTCGAAACCGAGATCGGCAATCACGCGCGCCGACAGCGCATTGAAGGCGCCGGGAACCAGCAGGCCTTTGCGTGCATTGACCTTGTCGCGCAGGATTTGTTTGGTGGTTTGGGAGATGTTGGTCATACGGAGTCCTTGAAGTTGCGTGCGTTGTTGCGTGCGTCGTGGCGTGTTTCAGTGATGTGGATGCCCCTGCTTATTGCAATGCGCGTGCCATGCCCGTCGTCGGCAAATGTTGCAGCGCGGAAGAAATCAATGTTTCAGCGCAGGCAGCCGTCAAATCAAGGGCTTAGGGATATTTCTCCCTCGACAACATCCATTTTCCGCCCTGACGAACATCCCGGCGTCGTGTTACATTTGAAACGTTTGAAACATTCAAGTGAAACACGAAACATGAAACGCCCTTCTCCGCAGCACCGTGATCAAAGCGACAAGCCGGTCATCTGGACCGTCTCGGTATCGCGCCTGTTCGAGCTGTTCCGCGACATTACGCTGGAGTTCGACGACCAAGCCGAGATCGAACCGATCCCGTTGGGCTTCGAGGATGCGGTGCGGCATATCCGCGAACGCCTCGCCACCGAGCGCTGCGACGCGGTGATTGCGGCGGGTTCCAACGGCGCTTATTTGAAGAGCCGCCTGTCGGTGCCGGTCATTATCGCCAAGGCCAGCGGCTTCGACGTGATGCAGGCGCTGGCGCGTGCGCGCAAGATCACGCCCGACATCGGCCTGATCACCTACCAGGAAACCATGCCTGCGCTGAGCGAATTCCAGAGCACCTTCGGCCTCAACATCGCGCAGCGCACCTACGCCACCGAAGAAGACGCGCGCTCGCAGATCAGCGAACTCAAGGCCGCCGGCATCAAGGCCATCGTCGGCGCCGGCCTGATCACCGATCTGGCCGAGGAAGCCGGACTGGCGGGCGTGTTCGTGTACTCCGCCGCATCCATCCGCCAGGCCTTCGACGACGCGCTGGAACTGGCGCGCCTGACGCAACTGGAGTCGACCCGCGGGCGCAGCTTCCCGGTGGCCGACACGCTGCGCGCCAAACATCACATCAATGATTTGCGCGGCGATTCGGCGGCGATGGAAAGCGTGCGGCAATCGATCACGCTGTTCGCCAAATCGCCGGCGACCGTGCTGATCCAGGGCGAAACAGGCACCGGCAAGGAACTTGCCGCGCAAGCCATCCATCGCGCCCATCCGCAGATGCAGGGCAAGGTGCAGGCGCATCATCCTTTCGTCGCGGTCAATTGCGGCGCGCTGGCGGAGTCGTTGCTGGAGTCCGAATTGTTCGGCTATGAAGAAGGCGCGTTCACCGGCTCGCGCCGCGGCGGTCGCGCCGGCCTGTTTGAAGCCGCACATCGCGGCACGCTCCTGCTTGATGAAATCGGCGAGATGCCGCTGCCGCTGCAAACGCGCCTGCTGCGCGTGCTGGAAGAGCGCGAGGTCGTGCGCGTGGGCGGCACCCGGCCGATTCCGGTGAACGTGCGCATCATCAGCGCCACGCATTGCGACCTCGATGCGCGCGTGCGCGAGGGGCGCTTTCGCGCCGACCTGTTTTACCGCCTGAGCGTCTTGCGCATGACGCTGCCGCCTTTGCGCGAGCGGCCGGATGATCTGGCGCCGCTAGCCGAGTGGTGCATGAAGAATGCGCTGGCGGCGATGGACATCCGCCCGCACGCCAATCTGCACGCAGAAATATTGCGCTGCACGCCGCTGCTGGCCCGCTACGGCTGGCCCGGTAACGTGCGCGAGCTGCGCAACATGATGGAGCGGCTGGCGCTGTTCCTCGCCGCCGAACCGTTGCAGGCATTGACGCCAAATCTGATCGCACGCATTGCACCGGAAATTCTGCGTGATGACGCATCGACAACAACAACGACGTTTGCGGCATCCGCACCGCATGCCGGTGCCGGCGTCGCAGAGGAATCGCTGCACGATGTACTTGCACGTTTCGACGGCAACCGCGCCGCCGCCGCAAATTATCTGGGCATCAGCCGCACGACGCTGTGGCGTCGCCTGGGCGAAAAAAACTGACGCGACCAGCCGTCTTCTGAAACGTGACGACGGTCTTTACACCTCCCCGATTTTGATTCACCGGCGAAGCAGATCAGTGACGATTCCCACCATCCGGGAATCGTTGCCGGCACGCTCCGACAAACAGTTTCTTTGATGCGCGAAACCTCATTGACAGTCGCGCGCGCATGCACGTATTCTCATTTGGTTGCATCGATCAACGACATATTGTTTACGCATTTTTCATGTGTAAACAACATGATGGTGAACAGCTTGTGGTGCGATGCATCACCATAAAAAAAATCATCTCAATCACTATCTTCCGGGAGCCACATGAACACCATCAGTTCATCACATACGGGCGACGCTACGTCGGCCAAATTACATCCGCAAACCTGGCGCGCGGTCATTTCATCATCGATCGGCAACGCGCTGGAATGGTTCGACGTGCTGATCTACGGCGCCTTTGCCGTGATCATCGCCAAGCTGTTTTTCCCTACCGATAACGAGACCGTATCGCTGCTGGTGACCTTCGCCACCTTCGGCGTGTCGTTCTTCATGCGGCCGCTGGGCGCGGTCGTGCTTGGTGCCTATTCCGATCGCGTCGGCCGCAAGGCAGCGCTGTCGCTGTCGATCGTGCTGATGACCATCGGCACCGCCATGATCGCGTTCATGCCGACCTATGCCAGCATCGGTTTGTGGGCGCCTGCCGGCATCGTGTTGGCGCGGCTGATCCAAGGCTTTTCGGCCGGCGGCGAGTTCGGCAGTTCGACCGCGTTTCTGGTGGAACACGCACCGCACCGCCGCGGCTTCTTCTCCAGCTGGCAAGTCGCCAGCCAAGGCCTGAGCCTGTTGATGGCGGCGGTCTTCGGTGCCGGCCTGAACGGCTTGCTGACGCCCGAGCAGCTGTACTCCTGGGGCTGGCGCCTGCCATTCCTGTTCGGCTTGCTGATCGGTCCTGCCGGTTACTATATCCGCCGCCATCTCGATGAATCGCCGGAGTTTGCCGCTGCGGAACGTACTGAAACACCGCTGCGCGATACATTTTCCTCGCAAAAAATGCGTCTGCTGATCGGTACCGGCAGCGTGATCATGGCGACCGTTTCGGTCTATCTCGCGCTGTACATGCCGACCTATGCGATCAAGCAGCTGGGCATGCCGGCATGGTCGTCGTACGCAGCGACCATCGTCTCCGGCCTGATCATGATGGTGGCCTCGCCGCTGGTAGGCGAACTGTCCGACAAGTACGGCCGCACGCCTTTCATGATCGCCAGCAGCCTGGCGTTCGTGGTGTTCACGTATCCGATGTTCGTGTTTCTGACCACTGCGCCGAGCTTCGTCAACCTGCTGTTGCTGCAGATCGTGATCGGCGTGCTGATGACGATGTACTTCGCCTCGATGCCGGCATTGCTGGCCGACGTGTTCCCGGTGCAGACGCGCGGCACCGGCATGTCGCTGAGCTATAACATCGCCGTGATGCTGTTCGGCGGCTTCGCCGGCCTGATCATCACCTGGCTGATCCAGGTCACCGGCAACAAGCTGTCGGTGAGCTTCTTCGTGATCTTCGGCGCGGCGCTGAGTCTTATCGCTTCGACGGCGGCGCGCTACGTCCTGCGCGTGCGCTGATCGTCGACTTTACGCATGACCGGCTCGGCCGGTCAACGTGAAAGAAAAGCTGATCGAAAAAATGGGCCGGTTTCATCGCTGAAACCGGCCCTCATGTTTTGATATTATTGATTCACGTCGCATATGCAGAGCTTGCCCCTGCACTGCAACTTTGTTCTATTCCCTCTTCCCCTCAAGCCCCTTCCTTCATTCTTCCGTTCAATCGTCTTCGGCACCACCGATACCGAGTTCCTGGATCTTGCGCGTGATCGTATTGCGGCCGATGCCAAGGCGCACCGCCGCGTCGTTCTTGCGGCCGTGCGTGTGCTTGAGCGCGATTTTGATCAGTGTGGCCTCGAATTGACGACCGAGGATGTCCATGACTTCCGGACGCTCTTCGGCCAACATTTGCGCCGCTTCGGTTTCCAGCAGGCTGATCCAGCTGCGATCGGCGCCGGCATCGCTGTCGTAGCCGACACTCCCACCGGCACTGCCGTGCGCTTCCGCAGGCACGGCTGAAGACGTGGTGTGCGTCTGCGTCGGCTGGAAGTTGCTGCTGCGCTCCTCGATCAGATCCTGCGGCAAATCCTTCACTTCCACGGTCTGGCCGGGCGCCATGACGGTGATCCAGTTGCACAGGTTTTCCAGCTGGCGCACGTTGCCGGGCAGTTCCAGTTGCGACAGGAACTGCATCGCCTGCGGCGACAGTCGCTTGGCTTCGACACCGAGCTGACGCGCGCTTTGCGTGAGGAAATGGCGCGCCAGGATCGGGATGTCTTCACTGCGCTCGCGCAGGCTCGGCAGGCGCAGGCGGATGACGTTGAGACGATGATACAAGTCTTCGCGGAACAAGCCCTCGCGCACGCGGTGCTCGAGGTTTTGGTGGGTGGCGGCGATGACGCGTACATTGGCCTTGAGTGACTGATGGCCGCCGACACGATAGAAATGACCGTCCGACAACACGCGCAGCAAACGCGTCTGCAGGTCGAGCGGCATATCGCCGATTTCATCGAGGAACAGCGTGCCGCCTTCGGCTTGTTCGAAACGGCCGCGGCGCATCGCCTGCGCGCCGGTGAAGGCACCACGCTCGTGGCCGAACAACTCGGACTCAAGCAAATCCTTGGGAATCGCTGCGGTATTCAATGCGACGAACGGTTGAGCCGCACGCGGGCTGTGCTTGTGCAAAGCACGTGCGACCAGTTCCTTGCCCGAGCCGGATTCGCCGGTGATCAGCACGGTCACGTTCGATTGCGACAAACGGCCGATGGCGCGGAAAACATCTTGCATGGCCGGCGCCTGGCCGAGGATCTCCGGCGCGTTGGCCGACGATTGCTCGACGTCGGTTTCGCGCAGGCTTTCTTCCAGCGCACGGCGGATCAGTTCGACGGCCTTGTCAACGTCGAAGGGCTTGGCCAGGTATTCGAAGGCGCCGCCCTGAAATGCCGAGACCGCTGAATCAAGATCGGAGAATGCGGTGATGATGATGACCGGAATGCCCGGATGCTTGGCTTTGATGGTCTGCAGCAGCTCCAGGCCGGATGCGCCGGGCATGCGGATATCGGAAACCAATACTTGCGGCGTGCCTGTCTCCAGCGCCTGCATGGCGTCGCGTGCGCTGGAAAAGCTTTGTGTGGCGAGATTTTCTCGCGCGAGGGCTTTTTCCAATACCCAGCGTATCGATTCGTCGTCGTCAACAATCCAGATCGGTTTCATAGTCTTATCTTTTCCTGCGTTTGGTAACGTGTGTGGACAGCCTCAAAAGCGTGCCGCCCGTATTGCCCTGCCAGATCCCCTGCCTTCCCGATGAACTGCCATCAGGGAAGCGGAATCAATATTCTGAAATCCGTACAGCCCGCCCGGCTTTCGCATTCGATCACCCCCATGTGCTGTTGAACGAACGTTTGCGCCAACGTCAGTCCCAAACCGCTACCTCCTTCCCGACCGGATACCAGCGGGTAAAAAATACGGTCCTGGATATCTGGTGAAATGCCGGGGCCATTGTCGATGATATGCAAGTCTAGTGCCAGCCGATAACGGACCTTGGCCAGCGTCACTTGCCGCATCACGCGGGTCTGCAAAATCAGCTCGGCGTCGCCGGTACGAATGCGTTCGGCGAGCGCTTGCGCGGCGTTGTGAACGATGTTGAGCAAGGCCTGGATCAGTTGCTCCTTGTCTCCGCGGAATTCCGGAATAGACAGGTCGTAATCGCGCTTGATGGTCAGGCCATTGGGGAATTCGGCCAGGATCAGGCTGCGTACGCGTTCGCAGACTTCATGGATATTGACGTCGCCGACGATGTGCGGCCGTCTGTGCGGCGCCAGCAGGCGGTCGACCAGCGTCTGCAGCCGATCGGCCTCCTTGATGATGACCTGTGTGTATTCGCGCAGCTCTTTCAAATGGCGTTCGGGCAGCTCCAGTTCCAGCAGTTGCGCCGCGCCGCGAATGCCGCCGAGCGGATTCTTGATTTCATGCGCGAGGTTGCGGATCAGTTCCTTGTTGGCCTGGCTCTGGTCAAGCAGGCGCTCTTCGCGATCAAGCTTGAGTTGCTGGACGTTTTCCCGCAGCTCCAGCAACACCGGCGTATCGGCATTGTCGAGCGCGGTGACGATGGTGTGGACCTGCAGCGGTTCGCGGCCGACGCGCTCCAGCACGAGATCAAGGCGCTTGTCGGCGAACTGATGTTCGACCGCCTGGTAGAACAAGGTGGCAAGCTCTTTGCCATTGAGGAACAGCTCACTGAGCTTTTGCTGGGACAGTACCTTGAAGGAGCTTTCCAGCAGATTTTCGGCAGCAGCGTTGGCGTAAACGATGCCGCCGTTGGCGTCGAGAATGATGACCGCCGAGGCCAGCAGGTCCAGACCATCAAGTGAAGGTAAAGTTGTTTTCATGCGTTCCGGTAAGTGCCTGTATTAATGCCGCATCAGGTATGTCGTCACAGCTTGTGGCCGCGCGCACAGATTTGTCAGCTTCCCCTCAGCTAAGCAAGATTTGGGCAAGGCTGCAACACCACTGGCTTCCCGGCTTGCGGGCCGTTTTACAGATTAACGCAGTTTGCCCAGTTCGCGCCTGAGCGCTTCCACATTGCGCTCTGTACGCGCAATGTCGTCTTTCATGGCGGCAGCGCGTTCCTGGTATTTCGCGTAGTTGCGTTCGTCGCCGCGCCGCTCGGGTTCGCCATTGCTGTAGTCCGCTTTCAGGCTTGCCAGCTTGCCCTCTTCCATCCTGAGTTCATCCTGCAATAGTTGCTTGCGATCGCTGTCGCGCGCTTTCTGCACCTGGCCGTCGGCTTTGGGGAAAGCGCTTGCCGTCGTTGCCGGATTGCCCGGTGCAACACGTCTGGCCGGCGCCGGCGCACTTGCAGCAGGCATATTCAGTTTGCGGCATCCTTTGTTGATGCCCGTGTTGCGATATTCCGTGACGCCGTTCTGATCAACGCAGATATAGACCTCATCTTGCGCCGAGGCAGCTTCCACGAAGGCGGTGCAGGCCAGGCCTGACAGTGCGGCAAGTGCTAAAAATCTCATTGGCTGGGTCTGAAAAAGGCGATGGAACCAAGTGTATGACAAGACCCGGCGACGAACAAACGAGGTCCGCCCGATACAAACAGAAAACGCCGCGCGCATAAAAAAAGGGAAGCAAGCTTCCCTTTTTTATCAATGCAAAATCGACGATTACAGCGAGTAGTACATGTCGAATTCGATTGGGTGTGTCGTCATGCGATAGCGCTGCACTTCCTGGCCCTTCAGGTCCAGATAGGCATCGATCATGCTGTCGGTGAAGACGCCGCCGCGTGTCAGGAACTCGCGATCCTTGTTCAGTGCGTCCAGCGCTTCTTCCAGCGATGCACAGACTGTCGGGATCAGCTTGTCTTCTTCCGGCGGCAGATGGTACAAATCCTTCGAAGCTGCTTCGCCTGGATGGATCTTGTTCTGCACGCCGTCCAGACCTGCCATCAGCAGAGCCGAGAAGCACAGGTATGGGTTCGCCAGTGGATCCGGGAAACGTGTTTCGATACGACGGCCCTTAGGATTGGCAACGTGTGGAATGCGGATCGATGCGGAACGGTTGCGTGCCGAGTAAGCCAGCTTGACCGGCGCTTCGAAGCCTGGAACCAGACGCTTGTACGAGTTGGTGCCTGGGTTGGTGATCGCGTTGAGCGCCTTGGCGTGCTTGATGATGCCGCCGATGTAGAACAACGCGAATTCGGACAGACCGGCATAGCCGTCGCCTGCGAACAGGTTCTTGCCGTCTTTCCACACCGATTGGTGAACGTGCATGCCGGAGCCGTTGTCGCCAACCAGTGGCTTAGGCATGAAGGTGGCTGTCTTGCCGTAGGTGTGAGCAACATTCCAGATCACGTACTTCAGTGTCTGTGTCCAGTCAGCGCGCTCAACCAGTGTCGAGAACTTGGTGCCCAGTTCGTTTTGACCTGCGCCGGCCACTTCGTGGTGGTGCACTTCAACAGGGATGCCCAGGGATTCGAGGATCAGGGACATTTCCGAACGCATGTCCTGGAAGCTGTCGACCGGTGGCACAGGGAAGTAGCCGCCCTTGACGACCGGACGATGGCCGGTGTTGCCGCCTTCGAGCTTGGCGCCGGAGCTCCACGATGCTTCTTCGGATTCGATCTTGACGAAGGAACCGGACATGTCTGCCCCCCAACGCACGCCGTCGAAGATGAAGAATTCTGGCTCTGGACCGAAGTAGGCTGTATCGCCCAGGCCCGAGGACTTCAGGTACGCTTCAGCGCGCTTGGCGATGGAACGTGGGTCACGGTCGTAACCCTTGCCGTCGGATGGCTCGATCACGTCACATTGCATGAACAATGTGGTTTCTTCCATGAACGGGTCGATGTTGGCGGTGTTTGGATCAGGAATCAGCAACATGTCCGAAGCTTCGATACCCTTCCAGCCGGCGATCGAGGAACCGTCGAATGCGTGACCCGATTCGAACTTGTCAATGTCGAAGTGGGAAACGGGAACAGTTACGTGTTGCTCTTTACCCCGGGTGTCGGCAAAACGGAAATCAACAAACTTGACTTCATTGTCTTTCACCAACTTCAAAACCTCTGCGGCCGTCCTTGCCATGCGAATCTCCTAAAACGAGGAAGTAGTATAAATTTGTACAATTTGGGTGATGAGCCGACTACGTGCGACTTGATGTGTGCAGCAAATACAACAGATAGTGCGCCAGAACTCAGGCGGGAATGATAGCAGATTCCATGCCACCAACTGCCTTGCGGTGACGCTTATGGCATATTTTAGGGAGTTATTGACCAGCGGGCGTTTCCGAGCAGTGCACGACGATTCCGATAATGACCTATTGTGGTGCAAATTCATATTTGCGCACCAAAAACAAACAATTCAAATTCAATGCATTAATTTGGTGCAAAATATTTACTTCAATAGCTTTGAAATAATAATTTAGGTATCTTGCAAGCAATTCCCTAAGGACTCCGATGATGACTTCCAACGATATTCTGTCCACCGCCGCCCAACGCGCCCAGGCCGGTCAATTTCCATACGCGGGCGCGGTTACGCCGCAAGAGGCATTTGCACTGCTGCAGGGCGATCCGACCGTCAAACTGATCGATGTCCGCACCAAGGCGGAACGCGACTGGGTCGGCCAGGTTGTCATTCCGGCAGACCAGCATCTCGCGGTGCAATGGAATCTCTATCCGGAGAGCGTGCCCAATCCGCAATTCCTGGAGCAGCTTGAGGCCCTCGCCGGTAAGCAGACGACCTTGCTGTTCCTGTGTCGCTCGGGCGTACGCTCCCGCCATGCAGCCAAACTCGCGACCGAAAACGGCTATGCGCATTGCTATGACATTCTGGAAGGTTTCGAAGGCAACAAGGACAGCGCCGGGCATCGCAAGACCATTGAAGGATGGTGCAAGGCGGGCCTGCCATGGATTGGAGCCTGATCTGACGCCCCGCAGGATTGATTTTACTTTCGCCGCAAAGACAAACGGCCCGCTGATGCGGGCCGTTTTTTATTGACGTGGATTCAGATGGCCCCTAACTGGCGCCCCAGTGAGGCGACCTCCGTCGCCAGTTCCTCAGGCCGCATACGCTGCGCGGCAATCGCTTCGATGCGCTCCAGCGTCGCAACAATTTCTGCCGCGGCCATTGTGAGTGCGGCACCCTTCATCCGATGCGCCAGCCGTCCGACTGACGCCATGTCCGCCTCCTTCGCGGCAGTCTGCAGAGCCGCGAAATCCTCAAGCGACGTCGTGCGGAAAAGTACCGCCAGATCCACGCTGCGCATGTCCTCGATATTCATCGGCGCGGCAGCAGAGACGTCGACATCGCACCACAACGACAGCATTTTTTTCAACTCATCGACAGGCAAGGGCTTGCCGAGAACACCATCCATGCCGCTGTCGAGGCAAAGCTGTATATGTGCAGTGTCGGTCTCGGCCGAGATCGCAATGATAGGTGTATGCATCAGTTCTTCTTCGCGTTCACGCCGGCGGAAAATCTTCGCTACGTCGTAACCGCTCATGTCCGGCATCTGGCAATCCAGCAGCACCAGATCGAATTCACCGTCCTGCATGGCAGCAAGACCGGAGTTGCCGTCCTGCGCCGTCGCTACGTCACAGCCCAGCTTCTTCAGTTGCCTCTCGATGACGACACGACTGGTCGCAGAATCGTCGACGACAAGAATCTGGAGCAAAGGAGCCGTAGCAATCGTGTTCATGGTGCGCCCTATATGTCTTGGAGTTGATGCTGGATTTTAAACAGCTCATTGTCGTTGCGCACGCCCAGTTTGCGGAATGCCGCCTGCTTCTGTCCGCTGATGGTTTTGACGCTACGCGCGAATTTTTCCGCAATCTGCGTGACGCTCATCCCTTCCAGGCAACAGCGCAGCACTTCACGTTCGCGCGGCGACAGTTCAACGTTGTCGGTGAGCGAATCGCCGTTCGTCGATTCTTCGTCCGAGCCGTTACTGGACAACATGGAGGAGATTTCCGCCGCCATCAACGGATTCAGGTGAACGCGCCCCATGGCCACTGAACGCACTGCAGCAATGAGCTCGGACAACTCCTGCTCCTTGCCCACAAAACCACGTGCGCCAGCGCGCATGGCCAACGCGACCGTAGCAGGATTGTAGTGCGAGGATGAGACGAGAATTTTGCTGGCGGGGAAACGCACCTTGAGCGCCCTGATCAGGTTAAGGCCATCAATGTCGTTGGCCCCGAGCGAGTAATCGATCAGCAGGATATCGGCCGGCAAGGCACGTAAGGCGGACATCATGTCCTTGCTGGCGGCATAAGCGCCGACCACCTCAAAATCGGATTCTTCGGTCAGTCGCGCCGCGAGTCCATGCCGGACCACGGCATGATCGTCGAGCAATGCAATGCGAATTGCCTTTGTCGCAGTCCAGGTCATCATGGCGTCCTTTCGCAGACGGTCATTCATGCAGAAAACCGCTAAACATCAAAATAGATGCTGGCTTCGCCTGGGTGCGATGAAAAAACGGTGGACTCCCGACCAGTCGAATCACGATCGAGTGTATCAAAAATAGTAAAAATACAATAGAAAACTCAGGCATTTATTAGGCCATTATTGAACAATTGATTGGCTCCGACTGTATTCAGGAAGTCGTCCTGACGCATCGGCGCCGCAATATAGCCCTGCCCGCGTCCGCATCCCATGGCGGCTAAGACCTCCATCTGGCGGGCGTTTTCGATCCCTTCCGCAATGACGGTAAGCTGCAGGCGCTTGGCAATGCCGATGATCGATTCGACGATGACGCGGCATTGCGGCTGACGGAGGAACTGACGCACGAAGTGGCGATCGATACGGATTTCGGTGAAAGGCATTTGCGACAACAGCTTCATGGTCGAAATGCCGGAACCGAAATCATCAATCGACAAACCGAACCCGCGCAGACGCAAACGATTGAGGGAAGCCGCCAGTTTCAGCGCATGTTGCGACGGCTCCTCCTCCGAAATGCCTACAGTGACCAAGTGCGAAGCGATACCATAACGCTGCGAACGCTCGTAAAGATAGTCGGCTATTTCCGGCGTCTCCAGCGTCGAGGCGGAGGCCTTGATGCAGATTGGAATGCTGCAACCGATGTGCGCCAGTTTCTGTTGCGTTTTCAGCACATGGTTGACGGTGCGGTAAAACAGCATGAGACCGAGCCCCTGCCGTTCAATCAGCGTCATGAATTGTTCCGGCGCGAGATAGCTGAATTTTGGATGGCTCCAACGCACCATGGCATCCGCGCCGATGATGGTCTTGGTTTCCAGGGAGACCTGCGGCTGATACCACACCTCGAATTCACTGGTGTCGCAGATGGCGCGCAGGATATCGTCGTCGCCGATGGCGCCGTCCATTGTCGCCGGTGTTGTTTTTACGCCCTTGGCTGGTGAGGGCTTGATCGCATTCATCATGGTCAGCGCCGTAGCGACAATGCCTTGCAACTCTGGCAAAGTGAGCGGCTTGGCAATCGCCTCGACAAAGGGGAACCCTGCGGAATACGCCAGTTGCAGGTGGGATTCGCGCACATCTTCCGCGTGCACGCTCATCCATACCAGCATTGGCAATTCCGCTCCGGAAGATTGTGCCGACCGGTCTTGCGCCAGCACGAACTGCGAGCCATCCATGTTGGGCATTCCGATGTCGCAAAAGATCAGATCGATGTGGCGTTCGGACAGACGCGCCATCGCTTCGATGCCGTCTGCAGCGTCGACGACGTTGACGCAACCGAGCTCCCGCAACTTCTCGACTGCAAATATTTTTTGCAATGGCTCGTCTTCAACTACCAGAACAGAAAGATTCGCGACTGTTTTCATCTTTACCCCAAGCGAGATGTGCACCGCGACAGCGGCATCGACTTTGATTGACCAGCCGCAAGTCTGATCATCTTGTGCACATCCGTATATGAGAATGATCTCAATTCACCCTCACTTATTTATCGGTAATGAATCAAAAAACGACGAGTTCAGCACGGCAATGATGTTTTTTCATCCGTTTCCCAGATTTTGGTTGGAGGTACATCTCGCCGACGTTATCCTTTGATCAGATCACAATATCCAGCAATATGGGGGGAGCATGGAAAAGGCCTTATCGGCGCTGCTGCATGGCGTCGGACTCTCTTTGCTTGTCGTCACCCACACCGTCGGCGCGGCGGAATTGCGCGTCACCGGGAAGATCATTCCCGATGCCTGCCTGCCGGTCTTTTCGGATTCCGGCGTGGTGGATTACGGAGCGATTTCATCTGAACGCGGCGCAGCAAAAATCCTCACCAAGAAAATCTTCACGCTTTCCGTTTCCTGCGCCCTTCCCTCTCGTCTTGCGCTACGTCTTATAGACAATCGCGACAGCGCGCCAATACCGCAAATGCAGGCTGTGGCGATGCGTAATCGCAGCAAGAAACATTTGTTCGGATTAGGCGCTGAGAGCGGACAAAACGCAGGCGCCTATATCGTCTCATTTGAACCGGCGCATCCGATGGGGGCGCCTCCCGCCATGCTTGAATCCGCTACCGGCATCAACGCTACGCAGTGGGTGCTGAGCAGCGACAATACGATTCGCAAGAATGTGCTCTACGCCTGGGATGCCGAACACAAGATCCATCCTGGCGGCACTCTGAATTTCGAAGCAAAACTAAGCATCCAGGCAGTCATCGACAACGCTGAAAATACGTCAGTGAAAGAAGATGCGCCGCTGAACGGCTCGGCCACCTTCGAGCTGCTGTATCTGTAAGCAATACGCTCGATCGGGGATCATGAAAGAGGAGCACTTGTGACGAACATCGCCAACAGGCTTGCAACCGTGGTGCTGACTGTTTTCTGCCTTCCTGTCGCGACGCTGTCGTATGCCGCCAACATGGTGGAAATGCAGATTGTGAGCGTCATCACGCCGGCCGCCTGCACGCCGATACTGTCGGGCGGCGGCGTTGCCGACTATGGCACCATCCCGGCCAGCTCATTGAAACCCGGTGCCGTCACCCCCCTGCCGGCGAAGTCGCTGTCGTTCAGCATCAATTGCGATGCCGCCGCCAAAGTGAGCGTCAGGGCCATCGACAATCGCACCAGTTCGGTCATCGTCGGCATCGTCGCGGCCGGCTCCGGCGACGGCAATCTCAACGACAGTTTCAACTTCGGCCTCGGCACCGCTGCCGGCAAGAGCATCGGCGGTTACGCAATCGTGTTCCAGCCGGCGTCGTATACCGGTGACTATCAGCAGGCGCAATTGTTATATTCGACCGACAGCGGTACGACCTGGCAACCGTCAACCACCGGTTATGTCGCCAAGAACCGCAGCTTCGGCTGGGGCGCGCCGGGTGGCAACTACGTATCGTCTCTACGCACAATCTCCGGCACCGTGACCGTCCAACCATATATCAACAAGCCTGAAAATCTTTCTCTGTCACAAGAAATCTTGCTGGACGGATCGGCGACACTGGAGCTGTCTTATCTTTAAGCGTTGTCGCGACGTCATTCTTCGTCCCTGTTCAACGCTTTAAATCACCCTGAATTTTGAGAATATTCTCAAATACTCTTAAATTAATTTTTCATAAAATCGGAGCTGTTGAAGCCACTATCCATAACAACCGGGGGTAAATGAAATGAGCGCCAATTTTAGAAAAATGATTTTTCTTGCCATTGCCTGTTTTCTCTTCAATGCCTTTGTTCCTGTCACCGCGCACGCCAGCGGCATGCTTCCGGAGACCTCGGTAGTCATCATCAACGAGGCCGACGGCGAAGCCAGCATGAACGTCAAGAACACCGACGCTAATGCCACCTTGCTATACACCTCGATTCAAAATCTCCCGGAAGACAAGGAAAACCTGCTCGTCGTCACGCCGCCCGTTGCGCGCGTCGAGCCGGATGAAACCCAGTTGGTGCGCTTCATTCTGCAAAGCAAGGAGCCGCTCAAGACGCAACGCTTCAAGCGCGTTATTTTCGAAGGCATCCCGCAGCAGTCAAAAGATGGCGGCGTCAAGGTGACGATGAACGTGCGCCAGAATCTGCCTGTCATCATCCATCCCAAAGGCCTCGCGCCCAACCGCGAACCGTGGAAATTGCTGGCCTGGTCGGTGCGCAACGGCAACCTCGTCGCCAGGAACGACAGCGCCTATGTCGTGCGCCTTGCACAGACAGTGACGCTGTTGCCGAGTAAAACCGAGCTTGATCTCGGCAAGACCTACTTTCTGCCGGGCGAAACCATCAGCGTAGCAGTCCCGGCAGCCGGCGCGGCATCAGTCACGGTACGCTTGGCTCCTGCGACCGTATATGGCTTCTCGGTGGACAGTTACGACGCTGCCCTCACCAAGTAGTTCTCGTTTTGTTCTTCCCCGCAATCAGGGAAAATGAATAATAAAATCCGCGGGAAACATGGAGCGTTCATCGACCCGCCCGGCGCTCGCCTGAAGCATTGCCTCCTTGCCTTGTCCACCCTGGCGGGTGGGATGGCGGCTTTGCCTTTGCACGCGGCTGACGCCAGCGGGTTCGATCTGAACATGCTGAAAGAGCGTGGCATTGATCCGCAACTGGCGGATTACTTTCGCGAGGCCGCGCGCTTCCGTCCAGGGGTGCAGGTCGTGACGCTGTTCGTCAACGGCAGCAAGCGTGGGCGCGCCGATGCACGCTTCAATACCAAAGGCGATTTGTGCTTTGACGTTGGCCTCCTCGATAAAGGCGGATTGATCGTGCCGCCGGCGCTAAAAAAGATGGAGAAGCCTCCGCCTGCTCCCGGTATGCCGGCCACCGCCGCAAGCGCACTGCCGGGCTGCTTCGACTACAAGGAAGCCTTCCCACAAACCCAGATTGAACTGCGTCCTGGAAAAGAAGAAGTGGCGCTGGTGGTGCCCACCGACGCTCTGCGCCCCAGCGAGGACGACTTCGCCGGCTATAGCAGCGGCGGCACGGCGGCGATGCTGAATTACGAAATACTCGGCGTGAACAGCAAATTCGCCGGCGGCGGAAGCCGCTTCATGTCGGGCAATGCGGAACTGGGATTCAACTTCAGAGACTGGATCGTGCGCAGCCGCGAGATCTATACCGCGCAGGACGGAAAATCCCAACGCCAGCATGTCTACGCCTATGCCCAGCACACGCTGATCGATTTCAAGTCGATCCTGCAGGCCGGTCAGATTAATATCGCCAACTCGGCGGTGTCAGGCGGCTCCATCACCGGCGCGCAGATCATTCCGGAAAGCGCCCTGATGAGCCTCAATCGCAACAACGTCATGGTCGAAGGCATAGCGCAGTGGCAAGCGCGCATTGAAGTCCGCCAGGCCGGCGCGCTGATTTACACCACCGTTGTTCCGGCCGGACCATTCGCCTTGTCCGACCTTCCGCTGCTCAACTCCGGCAGCGACCTGGAAGTCACCGTGGTGGAAGCCACCGGGGCGCAACGCCGTTTCATCGTGCCGGCGGCATCACTGCACAATGGATCGCTTGGCAGCCAGCGCGGCTATTCGTTTGCCGTCGGCCGCCAGCGTAGTTTGGGAGGCAGCACCGCGCGCCAGCCATGGATCGTGACCGGTTCCGGCGGCTGGAAAATCGGCAAGGACAGCAATGCCAGCGCCGGCCTCATGGCGGCGACGTCGTATCAGGCCGGCGCCTGGGGCATGGACACGCGCGTGTTCAACAGCACCAGCGTGAGCCTGCAGCAACGGCTGTCCAACGCAACCGGAGAAGGCGTGCGCGGCACCCAGATCAGCCTGTCCAGCAGTAGCCTGCTGTCGAGCTCGCTCTCGGGCAGCTTTTCGGCAACCCAGCAGACGCTCGGTTATCGCGACCTGGGCGACACCATCGTCGACACGCCCGCCAATGCCGGCGACCTGCAGCACAATCGTTATCGCGGGCAATACACCGCATCGCTGAACTGGAGCAACGCGACCCTGGGCTCGTTCAATGTCGCCTATTCACGCTCCTCTCTGTTCAGCGGTGTATCGACTCAGCGGGTGACCGGCGCATGGGGCCAGACATTCTCGTTCGGCACAATATCTTTCAATGTCGAACACAATCTCGGTAGCAGCGGCAACACCGACGCCAACGCCAACAGCAGCAACACCGTACCGGTCAACACCTTCTACCTGACGCTGAGCATCCCGCTCGGGCAGCGCAACGTGCGTACCTACGTCAACAACAGCAGCGGCTACAAACGCTACGGCGCCTCCTACAACGAGACGATCAACGAATACGCCAACTACACCGTCTCCGCAGAGCGCAACACCCAGAACCAGGAAACAGATCTCTCGACGCAGGCGTCGATACTGCCGCGCTATACCCAGGTCAATCTGGGTTATTCACGCGCAGGTTCGGGAGCAACTTCCATGAATGGCGGTCTGCGCGGCGGCATGGTGCTGCATCAGAACGGCCTGACGCTGTCGCCCTATCCGATCCAGGACACCTTCGGCATCCTGTCGGTGGGCGATGAGTCCGGCATCCGCGTGAGCACGCCCTACGGCCCGGTATGGACAGATCCCTGGGGACAGGCGGTGATTTCGCAGATGGCGCCGTATTCCAGCAGCCGACTGGAGATTGCCACCAAGAGCCTGCCGCGCAATGTCGACATCAAGAACGGCTACAAGCTCGTCGAGCCGGGACGCGGCTCAGTCAACTTCGTCACTTTCGACACCATCAAGGTGCGGCGCATTCTGCTCAACACCAAGGGTGCGGATGGCAATCCTTTGCCCAAGGGTGCTTTCGTGTTGGACGCCGAAGGTCAGTTCGTGACCACGGTGGTAGACGACGGCCAGATTTTTCTGATCAATGGAGTGCCCAATTCCAAACTTGAAGTCTCGCTGCCGGACGGCAGGCAATGTTCATTGCAATTTGAATTGCCGTCCAGGGCGGATCCCAATATGTTCTTTGAAACTGCAGAGGCGCGCTGCGGTCCCACTTTGCAAGTACAGATACAGAAAGCGTCCCATGCTCAATCGTAAATCCCTGTTCCGCAACTCCCTGGCCCGACATGCCGTCGTTGCTGCGGCAATCGCCTTGACGTCGCTGTCGACGCAAGCCGCTCCCAATGACAATTGCCAGATGCAGATCAGCAATCCTGTGATCGACTACGGCCAGGTCACGCGCGCCGAACTGCTCGGCCGTCAGGTATCGCCTACTGCTCTCGCGCTGGGTAAACAAAGCATGACGCTCTCGGTTAATTGCCGACAGCCGACACTGATGACGATCTACTTTCGCGGCGCTGCCGGCGACGGCAACCGCTACCGTTTCGGAGACTCCGGTAATTTCGTGCTGAACCTGTCGCTCGCGCAACTGGACGGCAAACGCGTCAAACTCGGCAACGTCAAAGTCGTCGGCCAGCAGCCTGACAACATGGCTGAAACCGCGCTGCTGCCTCCCGGCGTGGGCGTTGTGCCGGTGCAGGACGAACGCACGCTCAAGGGCACCAGTTTCTCGGTGCAAGTTGAAATCGACACCAGGGTCTCGAGCACGGCCAGCCGGGTTGCCGACCGCACTACATGGCGCAGCAGCGGCAGTTTCGAACTCGTGGAAAACTGACTGGAAGCTGAAGGACTGCTGACGACATTCCATCAGAAGCATTGCTTTACACTTTATTACAGCGACGTCCGGTGAGGATGCGATACTTTAAGCATTCTCTTTTTTACATACGGCGTCATGCAACTCTCCCGCAGACATGGTGTGATCGGATTGCTGGCATTGAGCCTCGCCGGCGCTTGCGGCGGCGTATTCGCACAGGCACTGAATTCGCAGGAGCAGGCATTGCACGTGCTCAATCGCCTGGCGTACGGCCCGCGTCCGGGTGACGTCGCCGCAGTTGAGAAAATCGGCGTCAAACGCTACATCGACGAGCAGCTCAACCCGGAACGCATTCCGCTTCCCGGCGAACTGCAAAACCGCCTCGACGGCCTTGCGACATACCAGTTGAGCACCTCGCAACTCTACATCGCCTACGGCCCGCCCTCCTTCCCGCCCAACACCGCCAGCGCCGACGAGAAGAATGCCGCACGCCAGCGCGCCGCAAAAGAAATCACCCCGCAGAGCCACGTAGCGCGATTGTGGCTGGCAACTGAAAGTCCGCGCCAGCTGCAGGAAGTGATGACCGAATTCTGGTTCAATCATTTCAATGTCTTCGAAGGCAAGGAATGGGTGCGTTACTGGAGCGCCGACTACGAAAAGAACGCCATCCGCCCCAATGCACTCGGTAATTTCCGCCAGTTGCTGGGGGCGGTCGCGCATCATCCGGCGATGCTCTATTACCTCGACAACTGGCTCAGCAGCGGCGCCAACACGCCGCAGGCCAAAGGACGCTTCAAGGGTCTCAACGAGAACTACGCGCGTGAATTGATGGAGTTGCATACGCTCGGCGTCGACGGCGGCTACACGCAGGCTGATGTCATTGCACTGGCGCGCATCCTGAGCGGCTGGACCATCGATGAGACGAACATGAAACAAGGAACCGACAGCACCGGCTTCGCTTTCAATCCGCAGCGACATGACGGCGCGGCCAAACAATTCCTCGGCCGCACGATCTCGCCCGGCGGCCAGCAGGAAGGCGAACAGGCGCTCGACATGCTGGCGCGCAATCCGGCCACGGCACGCTTTATCTCGACCAAGCTGGTGCAATACTTCGTCTCCGACCAGGCTGATCCCGCCTTGGTGGACAAACTGACGCAACGCTTCCTTGCCAGCGACGGCGACATCAAGGCCGTGCTTCGCACCTTGTTCGACAGTCCGCAGTTCTGGTCGCGCCGGAACTACCAAAGCCAGTTCAAGACACCGTATCAATACGTGGTTTCCAGCCTGCGCGCCACCGCCACGCCGGTCGTCAACGCCAGGCCCGTGAGCGGCGTGCTCAGCCAGTTCGGTATGCCGCTATACGGCTGGCTGACACCGGAAGGCTACAAGTTTTCCGAAGAAGCGTGGCTCAATCCAGATGCGCTGCTGCGCCGGATCAATTTCGCCAACGGCCTGAGCAACGGTAAATCACCCATCGCGCGCGCCGAGAATACGCAACCCGCGATCAACGCCGAAGCGGTCGATCCGGTGCGTCTGATCCAGACGCTGTCGCCTCTGCTGGACCAGAATGCCGTGACCGCAATCGCTGCGGCGCCGTCCAACATGCAAGTCGGCCTGATCCTGGGCGGACCTGCCTTCATGAAACGCTAGGAGCCGCAATGAAACGTCGAGACTTCATTCGCTACATGGGCATGGCGGGCAGCGGCGCCATCCTGGTGCCGATAGGCCTGTCCGGCTGCGCGGTGGCGCCCGCCGGCAAACCGGGTGCCGCCCATGCCGATGGCAACGCGCCGCTGGCCTACGGCGTTCCACGCCAGCGTGCGCATGCCGAGGGTGACGGCACGCCGCGCATGGTGGTGGTGTTCCTGCGCGGCGCGGTCGATGGTCTCAACGTCGTCGTTCCACACGGCGATAAAGAGTATTACCAGGCCCGTCCCGGCATCGCGGTCGCACGTCCCGGCCAAAACAACGGCGTCATCGACCTGACCGGCTACTTCGGTCTGCATCCATCCTTGCGTCCGCTGATGCCGTACTGGGAAAGCGGCCAGTTGGCCTTTGTCCACGCCTCGGGTTCGCCCGACGGTTCACGTTCGCATTTCGAAGCGCAGGACTACATGGAGACCGGCACTCCCGGGCAGCACAATACCCGCGACGGCTGGATGAATCGCCTGCAAGGCCGCCTGCCGCCTTCCGAATCGCCGGTGCAGGCGCTGACGCTGGGCGAATCGATTCCGCGCATCCTGAGCGGCCGGCAAGTCGTCGCCAACATGCCAACCGGTCGCGATGCCGCGCGCCCTACGCTGATCGACCAACCGAAAATCAGCCAGGCATACAGTGCCATGTACGCCGGCAACGACGCGCTCGGCAAGGCCTATCGCGACGGCATTGCCGCGCGCAAGGAACTGATGGCGGAGCTGAGCAGCAGCGAGCAGCGTATGGCCAACAATGGCGCGCCGCTGCCGAACGGTATGGCCATCGATGCGGCGCGGCTGGGTCGCTTGATGCGCGGCGATCCCAAGATCCGCCTGGGCTTCCTGGCGGTGGGCGGTTGGGATACGCATGCCAACCAGGGAAACGGTGCGGGACAACTGGCCGGACGGCTGGCACCGCTGGCGACCGGACTGGCGACGCTGGCGCAGGAGCTGGGTCCGGCGTTCAACGATACGGTGATCGTGGTGATTTCGGAGTTCGGCCGCACCTTCCGTGAAAACGGCAACGGCGGCACTGACCACGGTCACGGCAACGTCATGTGGCTGCTCGGCGGCAATGTCCGCGGCCGCACGATTTACGGCCAGTGGCCCGGGCTGAACAAGACCGAGCTCAACGAGGGACGCGACCTCGCGATCACCACCGACTTCCGCGCGGTGATGTCCACGCTGGCGGAGAAGCACATGCGCATTCCTGACAGCGCCCTGCAACAGATTTTTCCGCAATACACGACGGGCATGCAGCATGTGTCGAATATTTTGTTGTAAGAGCTGGCATCGGGCAGGCAACAAAAAAGGAGCGATTTCGCTCCTTTTTTGTTTTCATGCTGTCGCTGAATTATTCCGCTTCTTCAATCCACGCGGCCTGAATCGCCTCAAGAATTTTCTCGCCGGAGCGATTGGCGTCGTCGTCGAAACCGTCAAGCTCCATCACCCAACGATGCAGGTCGGTGAAACGAATAGTCTTGGGATCGATGTCCGGGAATTTATCGTTGAGTTCTTCAGCGATATGTTGAATGTCGGTCCATTTCATGGTTGCCTCGCTAACGTAGGTCGCGCACGACCAGACGGAATCAGTGATTCTCGCTGGCGTGGTTGATGGTGTACTTCGGAATTTCGACGACCAGATCGTCGTCGCCCAACACCACCTGGCATGACAGACGGGAATTCGCTTCCAGGCCCCAGGCCATGTCGAGCAAATCCTCTTCCTTGTCGGTGGGCTCGTCCAGCGTGTCGAAGCCTTCGCGGATCACCACATGGCAGGTGGTACAGGCACACGACTTCTCGCAGGCGTGTTCGATGTCGACATCGTTGTCGAGCATGGCGTCGCACAAGCTCTTGCCGGCGGGGGCGTCGATGACGGCGCCGTCAGGACAAAACGTGGGGTGTGGAAGTATGACGATTTGTGGCACGGTATTTACCTTTAATGACTTTGTCTTTTACGAAACTTCATCCAATTTCTTGCCTGCCAGCGCGGCGTGGACGCTGCGATCCATGCGACGGGCAGCAAATTCTTCGGTGCCATGCGCCAGGGCTTCGACTGCAGCCTTGATCGCCAGGTGGTCTTCGCCCTTCGCCTTCTCGCGCACGATCTCGATGAGCGCGGCGATGTCGACGCGCTCCTGCTCGTTGAGCAATGCGCTGTCGACGTTCAGCGCCGATTGCGTCGCCAGGATGATGCGCTCGGCCTCGACCTGTTCTTCGCGCAGCGCGCGGCGCTTCATGTCTTCGTCGGCCGACTGGAAGGAATCTTGCAACATGCGTGCAACGTCGTCATCCGCCAGGCCGTAGGAAGGCTTGACGGTGATCGCCGCTTCCACGCCCGAGGTCATCTCGCGCGCCGACACCGACAGCAAGCCGTCGGCATCGACCTGATACGTCACGCGAATACGCGCGGCGCCGGCCGCCATCGGTGGAATGCCGCGCAGCTCGAAGCGCGCCAGCGAACGACAATCGCTCACCAGTTCGCGCTCGCCCTGCACCACGTGCACCGCCAGCGCGGTCTGACCATCCTTGAAGGTGGTGAATTCCTGCGCACGCGCACAGGGAATCGTGGAATTGCGTGGAATGACTTTTTCCGCCAGCCCACCCATGGTTTCGATGCCGAGCGACAGCGGTATCACGTCGAGCAGCAGCCAGTCATCGCCGGCGGCGCGGTTGCCGGCCAGCAGGTTGGCTTGCACCGCAGCGCCCAGCGCCACCACTTTGTCCGGATCGATGTTGGCCAGCGGCGTGGTCTGGAAGAACTCGCCGACTGCCTTGCGCACGTGCGGCATGCGCGTAGCACCGCCGACCAGCACGACGCCGTCGACGTCGTCCACGGACAAGCCGGCGTCGCGCAAAGCCTTGCGGCTAGGCGTGATGGTTTTGGCGACCAGATGCTGAGTCAACGCGACGAACTCTTCGGCGGTGATCGACAGATGCACTTCTTCGCCGGAGTTGAGCACGGCATCAATCTGCGTGTAAGCCTTGGACGACAGCAATTCTTTCACTTCGCGCGCCTTGACCAGCAGGATGCGCGTGTCTTCATCCGACAGCGGCGCCAGTTGCGATTGTTCGCAGATCCAGCAGAACAGGCGCTGGTCAAAATCGTCGCCGCCCAGGGCCGAATCACCGCCTGTCGACAGGACTTCGAACACACCCTTGGTCAGTTTCAGGATCGAGATGTCGAACGTCCCGCCGCCGAGATCGTAGACGGCAAATATGCCTTCCGAACCGTTGTCGAGGCCGTAGGCAATCGCCGCAGCCGTCGGCTCATTGAGCAGGCGCAGCACGTTCAGGCCGGCCAGTTGCGCGGCATCCTTGGTGGCCTGGCGCTGCGCATCGTCGAAGTACGCAGGCACGGTAATCACGGCGCCGACCAACTCGTCGCCCAGCGCGTCTTCCGCAGTCTGGCGCAAGGTGGCCAGAATCTGTGCGGAAATCTCGACCGGGCTCTTCACGCCGGCCACGGTTTTCAATTGCACCATGCCCGGCGCATCCTGGAAATCGTAGGGCAGGTTTTCGACGTAGGCGATGTCTTTCAGGCCGCGGCCCATGAAGCGCTTGACCGATACGATGGTGTTCTTCGGGTCGGTGGTCTGTGCGGCTTGCGCCTTGTAGCCGATGTTGGCATTGCCGTTGGGCAGGTAACGCACCACCGACGGCAACAGACTGCGCCCTTCTTCGTCGCTGAGGACTTCAGGGATGCTGTTGCGCACGGTGGCGACCAGCGAATTGGTGGTGCCGAGATCGATGCCGACCGCCAGCCGATGCTGGTGCGGCGCGGTGGACATGCCCGGTTCTGAGATTTGGAGAAGAGCCATAGTCGATTTATTCCGGCAAGGCGATGCGGATACCGAGTCCCACAAACGCACAGCCGGCAAGCCTGTTCAAATAGAGAGCGGCACGCGCCTGACGCTGGAAATACGCGCCGACGATACCGGAGAAAAATGCAATCGCGCTGAAAATTGCCAGCGCCTGAAGAATGAACACCACCGCCAGCAACAGCATCTGCCAGGCCACGTGGCCGGCCTGCACATTGACGAATTGCGGCAGGAAGGCGATGAAGAACAGCGTCACCTTGGGATTGAGGATATTGGCGATCACGCTCTGCCAATAAATGCGCGACAGGCTGACCGGCGTCATGGTGGCATCCAGCGACATCGATGCCGCCGAACGCAGCGTTCGAATGCCGAGATAGACCAGATAAGCCGCTCCGGCATATTGCAAGGCATGATAAGCCGCCGGATAAGCCTTGATGATGGCGGCGAAACCGAGCACTGCGAGCAAGGTATGGAAGAACAAGCCGGAAGAGAAGCCAAGCGCCGCCACCAGACCGGCCTTCTTTCCCTGTGCGATACCGCGCGTAAGCACATAGATATTGTCGGGCCCCGGCGCCAGAGTCAGCATCATGGCGGCGATCAGGAACAGGAATACATCAGGCATGGCGCGTCAACCTTCGATGAGAGCGAAAGCATTGCCGATCTCTTCGCCGAATTTTTCAAGGAACATCAGTTGGCGCACCAGTTGCGCGGCGCCGGCAAAGTCATTGGCGTCGAGCAGCGTTTCGATGCGGATGACGGCCTCCTTCTTTGCGCCGCGCAAAGCGCCGTCGAGCTGTTCAAGCGCATCGATATTCTTGCCTGCACGCGCGTCATCGAGTTCTTCGCGCCATTCCATCTGCTGCATCAGGAACGCGGTCGGCATGGCGGTGTTGGATTCGGTTTCGAGATCGACGCCATTGAGCTCGCACAGATATGTGGCGCGCTTGAGAGGGTTCTTGAGGGTCTGGTAGGCTTCGTTGGCGCGGGTGGCCCATTGCATGGCGACGCGCTTTTCAGCGCCGGTCGCATGGGCGAACTTGTCGGGATGGGCCTGGTTCTGCACCCCGTGATACGCCTTTTCCAACGCAGTCAGATCGACGGCAAAGCGTTGCGGTAACTGGAAAAGTGCGAAATGATTTTGCATACGTTGTGCAAACGGGGAGCGGATGGGTAAAAAATAAAAAGCCTGTTTAAACTTCAACAGGCTTGGCAGAACAACGCTTCAGAGGCTATCGCTACGACTATTCTGGCTAAGCACTAGACTACATTTGCACATCAATTCACAGACCTGCCGAATCTCCGGCAGACGCCGCCGCATAGTGCGGCGCCTCCCCGGATGCAACGTTCAATCCGAATCAGATACGGAAGCTTTCACCGCAGCCGCACTCATCCTTCATGTTCGGATTCTGGAACTTGAAGCCTTCGTTAAGGCCTTCGCGGGCGAAGTCGAGTTCGGTGCCGTCGATATACGGCAAGCTTTTCGGATCGACAAAAACGCGAATGCCGCGCGATTCGAACACCTGATCTTCCGGCGTTTCCTCGTCCACATATTCCAGCTTGTAGGCCAGGCCGGAACAGCCGGTCGTGCGCACGCCGAGACGCAGGCCGAGACCTTTGCCGCGACGTTCCATATAGCGGCTGATGTGTTTCGCAGCTTTTTCAGTCAGTGTGATTGCCATGATGCTTGCCCTTCGCGTGCTTCTCGTTTGCAGCCTGAGTTTGCGTCCTGAATCAGGCCGCAGCCTGTTGCTCAACGCTGCCGTGTTTTGCCTTGTAGTCCTGCACCGCTGCCTTGATGGCGTCTTCCGCCAGGATCGAGCAGTGGATTTTCACCGGCGGCAACGCCAGTTCTTCGGCGATCTGGGTGTTCTTGATCGACAGAGCCTGATCCAGCGTCTTGCCCTTGACCCATTCGGTCACCAGTGACGACGAGGCAATTGCCGAGCCGCAGCCATAGGTTTTGAACTTGGCATCCTGGATCACGCCGTCGGCGCCGACCTTGATTTGCAACTTCATGACGTCGCCGCAAGCGGGCGCGCCGACCATACCAGTGCCTACGGTCTCGTCGCCCTTTTCAAAGGCGCCGACGTTACGTGGGTTTTCGTAGTGATCGAGTACTTTTTCCGAGTAAGACATTTTGATGCTCCTTGATGAGGATCGCCCCTGCTATCTATATGGGGGCGGTTTTCATTTTCGCGATGTTTAGTGCGCGGCCCATTGGATCGTGCTGATGTCGATCCCGTCCTTGTACATATCCCACAGCGGCGACAGTTCGCGCAGCTTGCCGACCTTGCTCTTGATCAGGTCGATCGTGAAGTCGATGTCTTCTTCGGTCGTGAAACGGCCGATGGTGAAGCGGATCGAGCTGTGCGCCAGTTCGTCGCTGCGACCCAGCGCGCGCAGCACGTACGACGGTTCCAGGCTGGCCGAGGTGCAAGCCGAGCCGGACGACACCGCGATGTCCTTGATCGCCATGATCAGGGATTCGCCTTCGACGTAGTTGAAGCTGACGTTCAGGTTGTGCGGGACACGGTGTTCCATGTCGCCGTTGATGTAGGTTTCTTCGATCTCTTGCAGGCCCTTGGCCAGGCGATCGCGCATGGCGCGGATGTGGGCCAGCTCGGCGTCCATTTCTTCACGGGCGATGCGGAAAGCTTCACCCATGCCGACGATCTGGTGGGTCGCCAGCGTGCCGGAGCGCAGGCCGCGCTCGTGACCGCCACCGTGGATCTGCGCTTCAATACGCACGCGCGGCTTGCGGCGGACGTACAACGCGCCGATGCCCTTGGGGCCATAAGTCTTGTGTGCCGAAAAGCTCATCAGGTCGACTTTCCAGCTTTCCAGATCGATGGCGACCTTGCCGGTCGCCTGCGCTGCGTCGCAATGGAAAATGATGCCCTTGGAGCGGCAGAATTCGCCAATCTCGGGAACCGGCTGGATCACGCCGATTTCATTGTTGACCAGCATGACCGAGATCAGGATGGTGTCGGGACGCACGGCTGCAGCGATCTGCTCGACCGTCACCAGGCCGTTGTCCTGCGGCTGCAGGTAAGTCGCTTCAAAGCCTTGGCGTTCAAGTTCGCGGAAAGTGTCGAGCACAGCCTTGTGCTCGGTCTTGACCGTGATGATGTGCTTGCCCTTGGTCTTGTAGAACTGCGCCGCGCCCTTGATGGCGAGGTTGTTGCTTTCGGTCGCGCCGGAAGTCCAGATGATTTCGCGCGAATCCGCGTTGACCAGCTTGGCGACTTCTTCACGTGCGTCTTCCACTGCCTTCTCCGCGGTCCAGCCGTACATGTGGCTGCGTGACGCAGGATTGCCGAACTGCTCGCGCAGATAGGGAATCATCTTGTCGGCCACGCGCGGGTCGACCGGCGTGGTTGCCGAGTAATCCAGGTAAATTGGAAAATGCGGCGCCTTGATGGTGTCCAACAGGCTTTTTTCCAGAGGTGCATTCATTTGTTCTAGCTCCAATCAAACCGCTGCGTGAGGGCGGTGCATGACAACCACGCTTTGTTCAGTACCGAGGGTTCTGTGTTCCGGCTGCTTCTGTTCTTTGGTGTGCTGCTGGTTGACCAGGTCTTGCAGGGAAACCGAGTCAAGATATTCGACCATTTTTTCATTGAGCGTGGACCAGAGGTCGTGCGTCATGCAGCGGCTGCCGCCGGGATGGGTCACGCTGTGGCAATTTTCCTTGCCGCCGCATTGGGTTGCATCCAGAGGTTCGTCGACCGCAATAATGATGTCGGCCACCGATACGTCCGCCGCCTTGCGCGCCAGGTTATAGCCGCCGCCGGGTCCGCGCACGGACTCGACGATCTGGTGGCGCCGCAATTTGCCGAACAACTGCTCGAGATATGATAAAGAAATTTCCTGTCTCTCGCTGATGGCGGACAACGTGACAGGCCCATTGCCCTGGCGCAACGCCAGGTCAATCATCGCTGTCACCGCAAAACGGCCTTTAGTAGTTAATCGCATGAACTCTCGACTCCAGAACAGTTTTTCAGTCCCACTCCCTGAATTCCCGAATATTTAGGTCAAGTATAACAAACTTGAGTAATCTTGTCAGGTACTGAAAAACACCCTTCTGCGGGGCTTGAGGAAGAAGTGATCGAATCTAGGGGAAGGCGCACGGAAAAGGGTTTCACCGTGCAAGACAACGCAGATCAACCAAAGAATTCGCGCAGCAGGAAAGCCTGCAAACCGGCGTTGTCAGCCGGCCGGGCGGACAGAGACACTACCCGGCCCAGTTTCTGCGAATCCCAGTTGAAATCGCCGGAATAGTACTGACGGATCAACGCGATCATGCTGTCGACAATGGCTTTCTCGACATCGCCGTTGAGACCAGCGTCGACCGTGATGGTCTGGCGCTTGCTATGACGGACATCTGTAGTCCAGCCGCGAAATACGTACTGCGCCACACGCGGTCCCTTGCTGACGATTTCAAACACGCCATTGGTGGCCCCGTTGGCCTTGCGGGCCTGGAAATTGATGTTCGCCTGGGCGATCTCGTTGGCCGAAGGACCTTGCTCCGCGGCGCGTGCAGCGGCGTTCTCGCGTGCAGCCGAATCTTCAGCGGAGCGGCGGCGTTCGCGCGCGGCATTGAGCATGGTGGACATGTCCATTTCCGGCGGCGCCTGAGTGATGGCGGTCGCTGAATCAGAAACAGGCGGTGCTTGCCGTGAAGGTGCGGCCGGACTTGGTTTCGCGCGCGCGATCTGCTTGGGTTGCGGCGTCGGCTTTTTGACGGGCTTGGCTTTTTGCGGTGGTTCGGGTTGCTTGGCGGCCTGCTTGGGAGGGCTTTGGACGAACGTAACCTCAAGCGGTTCGTGGGAAGAACTTGCCTGTGTTTCGATTTTTTGCAGGCCGGGCCGCAAAATGAAAAACAGCAGCACATGAATCAGAACCGACAGGCTGACGCCGACGATGGTTCTGTTGCGAGTGCGCGTTTTGGGGGAGGTTCGGGAAAGTGTCGTAAAAATCGCCATACCATGCAGCAACAACGAATAGCGTCCAATTTTTTCAGCGCTCATCATACCTGATGCGGTGCATCGGTCCGGATCAATGATGCGCCATGCTACTGCCTTGAATCGCAGAATGCAAACCGGTCAGGCGAGGCAATTGCCCTCAGTGACGCCAATGTCCGCGACCACCCCAACCGCCGCGATAACCGCCGCCCCAGCCATAGCCGTAATACACCGACGGCGCAGGCACGACATAGACCGGCGCCGGCTGACCATACCCATAATAAGGATTGGGATCATAAGGAACCGCCACGCAGCCGCCCAGCATAAGCGCCGGGATGATCCATAGCAAACGTTTCATGATGCCCTCCTGCCGGGAATTTTCCATGGCAATGATGCGCCGGTGCCGGTCGTCGCACCAGTGCGATTACCTTTTGTTACCTCGCGTACCTGCGGGAAATATGCGTGCTTGCTTATATAATCTCTGAGTTCGTCCGCCGTGCGACCAACCATAAAACAATAACCGACCATTCCAGGAGACACGCAAGCCCGCGCCGCAGCACTCAACACATCTGTCGCCTTGCCGATCTTCGTTTACCGAAAAGTTTTCATGACCATCGCTTCCGCCCCCGTTGTCGTCATTGCCCCCGACTCCTTCAAAGGCTCACTGAGCGCACAGGAAGTCGCCGAAGCCATCGGCGCCGGCGTGCGCGCCGCCGCGCCGTCGGCGATCGTCCGCCTTTGCCCCATCGCCGACGGCGGCGAAGGCACGCTCGACGCGTTGCTACATGCGGGCGGCGAAATCCGCCGGCTGCGGGTGCGCGGTGCGGCAGGCACATTGCGCGACGCCGCCGCCGGCATCCTCAGCGATGGCAGCGCCGTGATCGAATCGGCGGAAATCGTCGGCCTGACGGACCCGGTCGGCACTGCAGTCGCCGTCGAAAACCGCTCCACGCTCGGCATCGGTGATGCCCTGCTGGCGCTGCTCGACAGCGGCGCGCGTCGCTTCCTGATCGCGCTGGGCGGCAGCAGCACCAACGACGGCGGCATCGGCATGCTGGTCGCTCTGGGCCTGAAGCTGTTTGACGCCGATGGCAAGCAGCTGGAGCCGGTGCCGTCGCAACTCGCAAGGCTGGCACGCGTGGACGTTGCGGGCCTCGATCCGCGACTGAATGACATTCACATCGTCGCCATGTCCGACGTCGACAATCCGCTGTGCGGCGACAAGGGCGCAACGGCAATCTTCGGCCCACAAAAAGGCGTGACTGCCGAACAGGTCCAGCCGCTTGACGCTCTGCTCGGTCGTTTCGCCAGCTTGTTCGAACAAGCCAGTGGCCGCGGCGCAGCCAACTTGCCGGGTGCTGGTGCGGCCGGCGGACTAGGATATGCCTTGCTGATGCTGGGCGCCGAATTCCAGTCCGGCGCGCAAACGGTGGCCGACTACATCGGACTCGATGCGGCGCTCAAGGACGCCGACTGGCTGATCACAGGCGAAGGCCGCAGCGACGCCCAGACGCTGCACGGCAAAGCACCGTTCATCGCCGCCCAGCGCGCGCGCCAGGCCGGCGTGCAGACTTCGCTGCTGTCCGGCGGGGTCGATCGCTCGGCCTTAGGCGAATTGCAGACCAGCTTCTCGGGCTGCTTCTCCATCACCTTCGGTCCGACCACGCTCGACAAAGCCATTGCAGACGCCGCAGGCTTGCTCAAGGACAGCGCCGAACAAATGACGCGGCTGTGGTTGTCGGGACGCTGACCAGAAGAAGACAAAAGAAGGAAAGTTACTCACAAAAAATGGGGGTAACTTTGTGGATAACCTTGAGGAGTTCTCTCTATCCGATTGATTCTTAAAGAATTTATTGGATTGATAAAAGTGGATGCATTTGGCGTGCATCGTGGCTTTTAACGATCAAACAAGCGCAAACTCCCTCGCAATCAACTCGTACGAACGCTTGCGTGCTTCGTGGTCGTAAATAATGCTGACGATCATGACTTCATCCGCTCCGTAAGCCTGCGCCAGCGTCTCGATCTGCTCACGCACCCGTGCCGGCGAACCGATCACGGCACGCCGGCCCGAGGGCAAAGTCGACGACGGCAGGTCATGCTCTTCAAAAAACCGGAGAGCGGTCTCCACCGACGGAATCTTGTCCAGGCGGCGGCCGCTGTGCATGTGGATGAGGCGCATGCCGTAGCTGGTCGCCAGCAACTTCGCCTCTTCGTCCGTCTCGGCGCATATCACCTGCAAGGCCACGCCCTGGTGCGCTTGCGGCCAGTGCGGTGAAGGCACAAAGTCGCGCCGGTAACGCGCCGCAACGGTTTCGCCGGCGGCCTGAATGAAGTCGGCGAACATATAAGGCATACCCAGCTCAGCTGCCCAGATGCCGCTCTGCGGCGAGGAACCGAGCATCCACGGTTGCACCAGTTCGGGACTGCCGGGCATGGCCGACAAACGCGCAAACGGATGATCGTCCGGAAGCTCGTCCCACAGGTAGGCCAACAGCTCATTCAATTGTTCCGGGAAATCGTCCTGCGGGCGCTGACGACGATCGCGCTGCAGCGCGGATGCAGTCAGGGAATCGCTGCCCGGCGCACGTCCCAGACCGAGGTCGATGCGGCCCGGATAAAGGCCGCTCAGCATGCTGAAGGATTCCGCCACCTTGAGCGGACTGTAATGCGGCAGCATCACGCCCCCGCTACCCACGCGCAAACGCGAAGTGGCCGCCGCGATCGGCCCGATCAGCACTTCCGGACTGGCGCAGGCCAGAGATTGTGTGCCATGGTGCTCGGCCACCCAGTAACGGTAATAGCCCAGGCGATCGGCCAACACGGCCAGATCAAGCGAGTTCCTGAGCGCCTGCGCGCTGCTCATGCCCTCGGAAACCGGGGCTTGGTCAAGGACGCTGATGCGCAGGGACGAACTGGAGGAAATGGCGGTTGCAGCTGACATGGCATAAAGGACTGAAGACAATCCGTCAAGGATAGACGAAATCGCGAAAACGGTTTTTTTGCAGCCCGATTTAGGCGGGAGCCCGGCGAATGCATGCAGCTCGTTTTAAAGCTGCAACATTGAATTGATATCACGCAATATCTATGCTTAACTGGTCGCACAGCCGAGGTTGCATCGCCATATCGATGCAAATGAAAGAACTTCCGTGCATCGGAACGATCCATCGGCGAGGATAAAAACAGGTAAGATTCCCTCGAGGAAACATTTGCCGCAACGACGACTCAAATTGCAAAGATTTGTAGGCATTATTAGAATTTTTTTGACACACGCGTGTTTTCGATTAATATGCACGGCGTAAGTTGTCATATTTACAAAACTTTGCCTACTGGTTCACGTCTTGTTGCCCGCACAATGACGTGCCGCGTGCCGCACAGGCAATCGTTTTGTAATCAGTCACGGGAGTTAAGTTTGCGCCGATTCGCCCTATTCATTGTCACCCTCTTTGTCCTCCTGACGAGCTTTTCCGCTCTGGCGCAGGTGCCCACCGATCCGACCAAGACCGGCGAACTGATGTCCGCGCCGCCCGGTACGCTGTCCACACTGGCGCTTCCCTCATCCGCAGTAACGAACACCCGCGTGGGCTCCGGCGATGTGTTGCGCGTGACGGTGTTCGGCCAGCCCGACCTGTCGGCGGAAGTCGGCGTCAACGACAAAGGCTTTCTGACCCTGCCGCTGATCGGCGGCATTGACGTCAACGGCCTGACCACCAGCGAAATCTCCGCCAAAGTCGCGGACGGCCTGCGCAAGGGCCAATACCTCAAGAATCCCGAAGTCTCGGTGGAAGTAGTCCAGCTGCGCAGTCAGATGGTGTCGGTGCTGGGTGAAGTCAGCCGTCCTGGCCGCTATCCGATTCCCGGCCATATGAGCGTACTGGAGTTGCTGGCCACCGCCGGCGGCCTCACGGCGCAGGCCGACCAGACCGTGACGTTGTTGCGCCGGAAAGACAATAAAACAGGCGACAAATCTCCCTCCAACAGCGAAAGCGATGTCCGCATTCCCATTTTGCTGGGCGAAACCAGCGCCACCGAACGCAGCCCGCTCGACGTCGAGCTCAATGCCGGCGACGTCGTCTACGTGAACAAGAAGAAGCTTTTCTACATCCACGGCGAAGTCAATCGCCCGGGTTCCTACCCGATGGAACAGGACATGAACGTCATGCGCGCGATTTCTCTGGGTGGCGGCATGACGCAACGCGCATCGCAACGTCGGATCTATATCAATAGGGAAATGCCTGAAAAGGGTGTGCAGGAAATCAAGGCAAAATTGACGGACCCGGTCCTGCCGGGTGACGTCGTGTACGTCAATGAAAGTCTATTCTGAACAAACATCAAGGCTATAACGTGAACCTGCAGGCTCCCGAAACCGGCTTATCGTCCAAACAGCTGGCGTCGATGATCTCGGCGCGGCGCGGCACCATTTTCAAAACGCTGATGGCGACCATGGCGGTCACCATCGTCGTCACCCTGCTGCTGCCGAAGACTTATACGGCGTCGTCCGACGTGTTCCTCGACTACAAGGGCAACGACCCGATCAACGGGCGCCTGTTCTCGCCGATGATGGACGAGAGCTACATGCAGACCCAGCTCGACATGATCAAGAGCCAGGCCGTAGCCGAAAAAGTCATTGACGCGCTGGACCTGGAACGCACCGCTGCCTATCGCGAGTCGGTCGAACGCCAGGGCGAAGCGCGCGCGCATTCGCAGCTGGTCAAACGCATCAACGACCAGACCCTGGTCGTCACGCGCCGTTCCAGTCGTGTAATTGAAGTCGAATACGCCGCCGGCGCACCTGAACAGGCCCGCGACCTGGCAAACGCCGTGGTGCGCGCCTACATCGATCTCAATCAACAGATTTCGTCGGCCTCGGCGCGCGCCCGCCGCGAGCAGTACAACGCCCAGCTCGAACACCTGCGCAAGGAAGCGGACTCGATTCAGGAAAAGCTGACCAAGTACCAGCAAGACGTCGGCATCCTCGATCCGAACGAGCGCAACGACCTGCAGTCGCGCCAGCTCGGCGACCTCATGACGTCGCTGATCACGGTGCAGAATCAACAGCAGGAAGCCCAGGCGCGCAAGAACGCCACCGACAGCCTGGTGCGTGGCGGCTTGCGCATCGACGAATTGCCTGAAGTCGCGCAACGCCCCAACATCAACGACCTGAAATCCAAGCTCAGCGACGTCAACAAGCGCCTGGCCGACATCCAGGACGTGCTCGGCCCGCGCCATCCGAAGACGCTGGCGCTGATCAGCGAGCGCGACGACATCGCCGCCCGCATTTCGCGTGAAGCGCGCAGTTCGCTCGACGCGCAGCAGATCGACACACGTCGCCTGGCCATGCAGGAAGAAGCGCTGCGAAAAGAAGTCGACACCCAGCGCGCCAAACTGCTGGAACAGAAAAAGCATCGCGACACCATCACCTCCTATCAGCGCCAGCTCGACAGCGTCGAACGCGTCTACAACACCGCGCTGGCGAAGTACGATGAAATCCTGATGGCCAGCAACATCAACACTTTCGACCTGACGGTGCTGCGCGTGGCGGAGGTGCCGAGCTCGCACTCCAAGCCGCTGCTGTTGCAGAACATCGCCGCCAGCATCCTGGTGGGACTGGCGCTGGGCTTCTGCCTGGCCTTGCTGTATGAACTGGGTCAGCGCCGCGTACGTTGCGAAGATGATCTGGTGCGCGGCATCCATCTCCCGTTAATCGGCCATATCGGAATTCGTTAGAACCCGGCACCCATGACCATGGCAACAGAAAAATCCACACCAGCAGGCGCGGGCACCGCCGACAAAATGGGCTCCCGCTTCGTCGAAGCAGGCCTGCTCACGCAAGATCAGGTCGCGCGCGTCGTCGAACTGCAGAACTCCGCCAACATCCGCTTCGGCGAGGCCGCCGTACGGTTGGGTCTGCTGACCGAACAAAATGTCCAGACGGTGCTGTCCGAGCAATTCAACTACGCCACCGCGCTGATGCCGACCGACAGCCTCGACGACTCGCTCGACATCGCGCTGGCGCCGTTCGGTCTGGAAGCCGAAGCGATTCGCCAGATCCGCGCCGAACTGTCGATCCGCCTCAGCGACCAGGAAAAGATTTCGCTGGCCATCGTCAGCACCGCCGAAGGCGAAGGCAAGAGCTACCTTGCGGCAAGCCTGGCGCTGGCATTCTCGCAAATGGGCAAGCGCACGCTGCTGATCGATGCCGACATGCGCTCGCCAAGACAGCATGAGCTGTTCGGCGTGGAAAATAAGACCGGCCTGTCGACCATGCTGGCCGGACGCACCACGATTTCCGCCGGCGGCCTGGCCGAAGGTTTCCCGCATCTGCACATCCTCAACGCCGGTCCGAAACCGCCGAATCCGCTTGAAATCCTGCTGCAGCCGGCGCTGAGCAATCTGATGAAGCAACTGGCCGACGACTTTGACGTCTTCATCGTCGACACGCCGGCGGCGCAGACCTCATCCGACGCCCAGACCATCGCTCAGCAAGTCGGCATGTGCCTGCTGGTGGCGCGCCAGCATCACTCGCGCCTCGACGACCTGCGCCAGACGCAGGCACAGATGAAGACCGCCGGGGCGCAGATCATCGGCACGGTCTACAACGAATTCGCCGAACAGGATGCACTGGATCAGCTTGAGGGCAAGGGCAAAACATTATGGCGCCGTCTACGCAAATGGCTGAGCGGCCCGCTTCAGAAGTAGGCGGCGTCAGCAGCAGGAAACTGCTGACTCACTCGCTGGCCTCGCTCATCGACCAGGCCCTCCTGAGCGGCCTGAACTTCGCGCTCGGACTGGTATTGATCCGCCTGGCCACCAAGGAGTCCTACGGCGTTTATTCACAGCTGTATGTCGCCGGCATTTTCGCCTCCACCGTGGTCGAAGCGCTGATCACCGGCCCGCTGACCACCATCGCCCCCGGTAAAACGCCTGAACAACGCGCGCGCCTATCGACGCTACTGCTGCGTTTCCAGTGGCAGCTCAGCATCGGCCTGGCCTTACTGTTCGGCGTCGGCAGCGCCGTCGTTGCCAAGGTCGCCGCTATCGATGCGCATCCCATCCTGCTCGGCATCGCCTTCGCCATCTATCTGTTCGCCAACGCGCAGCGTGAATACCACCGCAGCATCAGCTTCATCGAAGCACGGCCGCGGCGTGTGCTGCACACCGATGTCGCCTATGCGCTGGCGGTCGCGGTCGGCATCGGCGTCCTGCTTCTCATCGGCTATTTCACGGTACCGGCCATCCTGCTGGTAATGGGACTGGCAAATATCGCCGGCATGTGGCGCAGCACCGATCATGGCTACACCCGCGCGCAACACGATCCGGTCGCTTTCCGCGCCGCCGTTGCCGAAGTCATGCAGCGCGGTCGCTGGGCGCTGCCCGGCGCGCTGGTGGCCTGGGCCACCAACTACAGTTATCTCTATCTTGCCGCCGCCTTCCTGGGCGTCGCCGCCTCGGCCGACCTCAACGCTTCGCGTCTGCTGCTGATGCCGATTTCGCTGTCGGTGCTGGCCTGGTCGCGGGTGGCGCGGCCGATGGTCAGCCGCCTGTTCGTGGCGCGCGACTGGAAGCACCTCGACCGCCTCGCCTGGGCCTCGGTGGCCGGTATCGAAGCACTCACCGTGCTATACGTGATCGTCCTGTGGCTGGCGCTGCCGTGGCTGCAAGCGCATGTGCTTGGCGCCAAATACCATGGACTGGAACCGATGGTGCTGGCCTGGGGCGGTTACTTCGCCATCAACGCCGCGCGTTGGATCGGCTCGTCCTGGCTGACCAGCAACGACCAGTACAAGCTGCTGCTGCTGAGCGGCGTGGCATGCCTGGTGATCATGCTGATTTCGGCAGCGGTCTTCATCCCGTTGTACGGCGCCTGGGGTGCAATCCTTTCGCTGATTATCGTGGAAGCCTTCGACCTGCTGCTGATCTGGGTCGTATTCCTTCCCATGCTGCGCCGTAAAAATGCCGCTGCAGATCCACCCTCGCCCGCCAATCCATGACCGCGCCCATCGACATCAGCATCTGCATCTGCACGTTCCGCCGCCCTGCGCTGCTGGACCAGTTGCTCATGGCGTTGACCGAGCAAGCCTGCGACGGCCTGCGCGTGGAAGTCGTGGTGGTCGACAACGATCCGGCCGGCTCAGCGGCGGAGGTCCTGCGAGACTGGCAAAGCCGTATGCCCATGCCGCTGCATGCGCGCCACGAAACCACGCCCAACATCGCCCGGGCGCGCAACGCCGCCGTCCACATGGCGCAAGGCGAATGGGTGCTGTTCATCGACGACGATGAAGCGCCCGACACCGACTGGATCCGCCGTCTGGTGCACACTCAGCGTCAATACAACGCCGACGCCGTGTTCGCGCCGGTGTTGCCGCGCTACCTGGCCGACACGCCGGACTGGATCCGCGCCGGCGACTTCTTCAACCGCCGCCGCTTCGCCACCGGCACCGCCATCAGCACCAAGGATGCACGCACCGGCAACGTGTTGATTCGCCGCAGCAAGCTGATGGCTGTATCTGCTCCCGCTGGGGGACCGTTCGATACCGCCTTCGGCCGCACCGGCGCGGAAGACACCATGTTGTTTCGTGACATGCTGGCCCACGGCGCCAGCTTCGTCTGGTGCGACGAAGCCACCGTCAGCGAAGAAGTGCCGGCCCAGCGCGCCAACCTGAACTGGCTGCTGCGCCGCTCGTATCGCCTGGGCCAGACTTATGTGCTGTCGGAGATCGCCCGCCTCGGCGGCCTGCCACGCTTCCTGCGCGCGGCCCAGCTCGGCGCGCGCGCGCTCGTCCAATTGCTGATTGCCGCCGGCGTGACGCTGCTGGCGCTCCCTTTTTCACGCATTGCGGCCATCCGCTGGCTGCGCACGACGCTGGCGCAATGCGGCAAGTTAAGCGCCCTCGCGGGCCATCGATATCATGAATACGGCAACTGAATCCCCGACACCATCGGCGCCATCCTCGCCCTCCCGTCCGGGATCGGTGTTCAGCAACATCGACCCGTTCGTGGTGCGGCTGCTGATCGTCATGAGCATGACGTTCTCGTTGTTGCCGCCCGGCTTCAACTGGGGCAACACCGATCCGCAAGGCAGCTATGCCGAAGGCTCGCTGATCTTCCAGATGGAATTCGGCTCAGTGTTCCTGATCGGCGCCTGGCTGGCCTGGCGCAACCGTGGCTGGAGCATGCGGCACGCAGTGCACCTGAACCCGATGCTGATCGCCATCGTGCTGTACTGCCTGATGACGATCATCTGGTCGCCGTACCCGGTGGTCACGCTCAAGCGCAGCATCCAGTTGATCGGCCTGACGCTGGTGGGCATCGCGATCTCGCCGCCGATCGGCGGCAAGCACCAACTGATACGCACCATGCTGGGCACGCTGATGACGCTGATGGCGATTTCTTTCGTGGTGTCGCTGGTGCTGCCGCGCATCGGCGTCGACTATGAGCTGGGAGGCGCCTGGCGCGGCATCCTGACACAAAAGAACACGCTCGGCGCCATCTCCGGCCTGTGCGTGGTGCTGTGGATCAAGGAAAGCCTGGGCACCACCTTCCCGCGTTCGGTCTGCTATTTCGGCATCCTGTTCAGCCTGTTCATGCTGGTGATGGCCAAGAGCAGCACCGCGATCCTGGTGGCAACGCTGGGCACCGGCATTTACCTGCTGGTGCGCCGCCGCTACCTCAACGGTGAATTCGACGGTCGCCGCCTGACGCTGTCACTGGTCGTAGTGGTGCTGGTGTGCCTGCACATGTTCTATGTCGCGCAAGGCCGCCTGCCGGAATGGAATGAACTGTTCGCGCCCTTCGGCGCGCTGTTCAACAAAAGCACTGACCTTACCGGCCGCACCGACATCTGGCGCCTGGTGCTGCTGGAAGTGCAGCGCCATCCGGTCTTCGGCATCGGCTACGGCGCCTTCTGGCTGGGCGAAGGCAGTCCTTCCCAGATGATCATCAACGCCTTGCACTGGATTCCGCTTCAGGCCCACAACGGCTATCTCGACATCCTCAACGAGCTCGGGATCGTTGGCCTGGTGATCATGTCCGGCGTCTTCGTTTTCCATATTCTCAATCTCGTGAAGATGACGCGCATCGATCGCGAAGAAGCGGCCATCCACTGGGCCATGCTGATCCTGATCCTGATCAGCAACCTGTCGGAAAGCGAAGTGTTCCGCGGCGTGCTGTTCCAGAACATCTTCTTCATTTACTCTTCCACCGCGATCTCGGCGCGCATCACCGTGCATCGCATGGAAAAAGCCGAGGCTGTGCGGTTGGCCCAGGTTGACGCGGGAGCAACGCCATGAAGAGACTGACGCCATTCCACGCGCTGGCATTGGCGGCGATCATCGCTGCTGCGGCGCAGGCGCAAACTCCGCCGGCGGCGTTTACCTCCGGCGACAACGGCATCCCCTATTTCAACTTCGCGGTCGATGAAGACAAGCTCGCTGGCGCACCCGATCGCTCGGCCATGAACCAGCCGCTCGACGCAGGCGCACGCATCTTCGTGCGCAACGGCCATTTCTACCGCGTCGGCGCAGACAATCGTCCCAACACCGCCGACGACACGCGCGTGCGCCTGTACGGCATCAACCTCAGTTTCGCCACCAACTTCCCGTCCGACGCCGATGCCGTTCGACTGGCGCAGCGGCTGCGCAAGCTCGGCATCAACGCGGTGCGCCTGCATCACATGGACAGCAGCCCGGGCGTGCAAGAGAATCCGCCACGCAGCCTGCTCACCCCTGGCCCGTATCCGACCTTCAACCAGACCGCCGTGACGCGCCTGCGCAACTTCATCGCGGCGCTGAAGCAACAAGGTATTTACGTCAATCTCAATCTGCACGTCGGCTATCGTTTCCGCCCCGCCGTCGACCAGTTGCCGCCGCTCGACGGCAAGGCCGAATCGACGCCACTGGGTGCGCCGCTGCATGTGTATTACCCGCGCATGGTGGCCCTGCAGGAAGAATATGCGCGCCAGCTGATCCGCAGCCTCGGCCTGCGCGGCAATCCTGCGCTGGCGATGGTCGAGATCAACAACGAATCCTCGCTGCTGGCCGCCTGGCAACGCCGCGAATGGACCGAGGCTGTGCCCAAGGCGTACGAGGCCGAGCTGCGCAAGCAATGGCAGGAGTGGCTGGTCAAACGCTACGGCTCCACCGCCAAGGCCTGCGCGACGTGGAACACCTGCGTCTCCAGCGACTCTGTCATCCAGCTGCTGACGCCGACCGACGCTTCGCAGATCGGCCAGTGGCGCGACCGACTCGACGGCAAGCTCAAGTCGATCGCTGAAAAAGTCCTCGGCCCCGGCGACCCCGGCACGCCCAACACGTCTGGCGAAGGGCTGCGCATCCGCGATTTTCTGATGTTCCTGGCCGACACCGACCGCGCTTATTTCAACCGCATCCGTCAGGTCGTGCACACTGAAACCGACACGCTGGTGCCGGTGACCGGCACCCAGATGGGCTATGGCGGCGTGCTCAATTTCGATTCGCAGGCACAGATGGATTACATCGACGAGCACTTTTACATCGACCATCCCGACTTCCCCGGCCCGGCCTGGGACCGCAACGACTGGCGCATCCACAACAGCGCCGCCAGCGATGGCGAACTCGGCCGCCTGCTGGCGCTGTCCCTGCGCCGCGATATACGCAAGCCGTTCGTGGTCAGCGAATACAACCAACCTTTCCCGAACAAGCAAAGCAGCGAAATCCAGCCGCTGATGGCCGCCTTCGCGGCATCGCAGGACTGGGACGGCCTGTTCTTCTTCGATTACATGGACGGCGACAACTGGGCCAACACGCCGTCGGCGTTCACACTCGCCGGCGACTGGGGCAAGTACGCCGCCACCGGCCAGAGCGCCATGCTGTTCCGCAACGGCCTGGTGGCGACGCTGCCGACCCTGACCACGATTCCGTTCGGCGCAGAGGCACGTCGCGCCGTCGCGGCTGCGCGCGAACCGGGCGCTTACGAAACGCATCTGTCGGTGCGCTACGGCATCAAACCGGAACTGGCCACCCAGGCGCGCCTGGGCATGGATCTGAGCGGCGCCGCCAAGCTGGCGACGCAAACACCGCCGGCGATGCCGCTGCGTGCGCCCAACGGCGAATTTGAATTCGATGCCCAGCAACGCACCATCCAGTTGCGCACGCCTCAGGCGCGCGGCTTCTTCGGCTTCCTGATGAAGCGCCGCGTCGGCGACGACAACGCCGCCGTCGAATTGCTCGGCAAGAGCCGTGGCTTCACCGGCATCTTGCTGACCGCGCTCGACAACCGTCCGCTGGCGTCGTCGCGGCAAATCCTGATTTCCTCTTCCAGCGCCGTGACCGGCACCCAGCCCGGCTCGATGCCGTCGCGGCCGAAGGAGCTGGTGCGCTACAAGAACGATCCCAAGTGGTGGACGCTGGAACGCGACTCCGGCATGAACGACAAACCCTCCGGCCCGCGCGACGTCGAAGGTCCGGTCTGGATGGAGCGCAACGAAGCGCGCATCACCTTGCGCACGCAGGCGCGCCGCGTCGCCGTCTATCCATTGGATGGCAGCGGCAAGCGCATGGCCGCGCTCGATGCCGGCCGCGCGTCGGTGAGCAACGGCGTCGCGACGATCCACATCCAGGCCGACGCGGCACAGGCCAGCCCATGGTACGAGGTGGCAGCCGATGAGTGACGCCATGCTTCCGACCATGTTCACCGCGCGCCGGCTGGCCTGCGCCACTGCGAGCGCGCTCGGCATGCTGCTGGTTGTTCCGGCTGCCCACGCCACCGCCGAATACGCGCTGCAAAGCGGCCTGAGCTGGTATCGCATCGACAATCCGTTCATGTTCCCCAGCAACAGCGACAACAAGCTCAAGACCTCGGACTCCGCCTGGTCGACCGACATCCGCGGCGGGCTGTTCCTGCCGCTGCCGAGCGAACGCACCAACCTGCAATTGACGGCGTCGCTGTCCAAGATGCATTTCGGCAGCGGCTTCGGCAATTACGGCGACCTCAGTGGCGGCGGCCCGTACACCCTGAACAAGGACAAGAAGCAGTTTGAGGGCATCTACAACTGGGAGTACAGCGATCTCTTCCGCGGCCGCATCCGCCATCGCACGGACGACAGGCTGTACAACTATTTCGGCGGTGAAATCGGCCGCAGCACGACCTCGCCTCCGCGCGGCATTACCAACGTCGAGCCGGAATTCCCGCATGTGCGCGAGGACAACGTTGAAGTTGCCTACCGCGTCACCAACCGTTTCGACGTGCCGCTGACCTGGACCCAGCAAACCCTCAGCTACATGATCCCGGGCCGGGTCGAGATGTACAACATGAACAGCAACGCCATCCAGGCCGCGGTCCGCTATACCGCCGGCACCAAGTCGACGTTTTCGGGCGGCGTGCGGCGCAACAAGGTGCGCTTCCCCAATCGCACGCCGGAAGACGTGGCCGATTTCGACTCCGGCTATACCGACACCGAGCTGTTCACCGACACTGCCTGGCGCTATTCCGAGAACACGGTGTTCATCGCTCATCTGGGCACCATTGCACGCCACTTCAACACCGTGGCCAACCGCGACAGCCGTCTGGTATCGGCCGAACTCGGCATCGACTGGCACTACTCCCCCAAGACCACCTTCTACGGCCGTATCTGGGACCGGCCGCAGGCCAACGACGAAGCCGACAGCCGTCTCTATGTCGTGACCAAGGGCATACAAGGCCGCGTGGTATGGCAGGCCACGCCGAAAACGCGCGTGTCGCTGTTGAGCTCGCTGGAGTCGCAGAAATCCGCAGGCTTCGCCACCAGCCAGATCAGCACGCCGACCAGCGGCAACGACCAGTTGCTGCGCCTGGGTTTCCGCTACGATTACGACATCACGCGCCGGCTGGCTTTCCGCATCGACGCCATGCGCGAGCAGACCACCTCGAAATCGGGCGGCAACGTCGACTACCGGCGCAGCACGGTGCAGGTCAGCCTGAACTACACCTTCGACAACATCACCGGGCCGTTCATCTACGAAAACCAGCAGGGCTACAACCGCGCTCGCCAACAAATTGAGGATCTGCGATGACCGCCAGCGCGCTCGCCAGTGCACGACCTTCGTTCGACTACATCCCGGGCCTGGACGGCCTGCGCGCCTGCGCGGTGCTGCTGGTGCTGGTGGCGCACCTGGGTTTCAGCACCAGCATCCCGGGCGGCTTCGGCGTGACGGTATTTTTCTTCATCAGCGGCATGCTGATCACGCGTCTGCTGCTGGCCGAGCATGCGCAGAACGGCCGCATCGCGGTTGGACGGTTTTACGTGCGCCGGCTGTTCCGGCTATATCCGGCCTTGTTGGTGGCGGTGGCACTGGCCGCGCTGGTGTTCAGCCTCGCGGGCGGCATCATGAGTTGGGGCAAGGTGTTTGCGGCGCTGTTCTATTACGCCAATTACTACGGCATCTTCGTCCATTTCGGCCAGGGCCGCGACGGCTTCGATCCGTTCAGCATCCTGTGGTCGCTGGCGGTGGAAGAGCAGTACTACCTGGTCTTCCCCTTCATCTGCGTGGCGCTGCTGGCGGGCACCGCCAGGCTGCGCCGGTTTGCCTGGGTGCTGGCGGCGAGCGTGGCGCTGGTGCTGCTGTGGCGTGTGATCGTGCATCACAATGGCGGCAGCAGCGATTACATCTACATGGCCACCGATACGCGCATCGATTCCATCCTGTATGGCGCCTGGCTGGCATTGATCCTCGCCAACGACACCCAAAAGCACTGGCGCCGCTTTTCATCCAGCTACGTGGTGCAGGCAGTCTGCCTGCTCCTGCTGCTGGCGTGCTTTACGCTGCGCCATCCGGGCTTTCGCGATACGTTGCGCTACTCGCTGCAAGGACTGGCGCTGATGCCGCTGGTGACCGCGATCTGCTTTACCGACAAGCTGGCGCCGCTGACGCGCCTGCTGGAAACCAGGCCGATGCGGCGCATGGGCAACTGGTCGTATTCGCTGTACCTCTACCATCCGATCGCCATCGTGATTGCAGAGATATTTTGGGGCCCCGGCAGCATCGGACCGCAGCGCATCGGCTGGCAAACCTTCCCCTGGTTCGCGGCGACGGCGGTGCTGCTATCATTCGGACTCGCAGTTGCATCTTATAACTTTGTGGAAAAGCCCTTCCTGCGCTGGCGTCGCCGTTTCGGCGCGCACGTGGTCGCGAACTAGGGCAAAGATTCTGGAAAAATCCCATGCCCGATTCCGCCGCCAAACTGGCTCTGCGCATCAGTCGTCGACTGGCGCAACATGCATTCAAGGAAATATTGCCGCTGCGCGCCGACGTCGGCGTGGTCAGCTTCACCTTCGATGACGTTCCTGCCTCAGCTTGCATGGCCGGCGCCCAGGCGCTTGAACGCCATGGCGCGCGCGGCACCTTCTATGTCGCCGGCGGTCTCACCGGTGCGCTCGAGGAAGGCAAGCCCTGCCACACGCGCGAACATCTTCGCACCCTGCTGGCCACCGGCCACGAACTGGGCTGCCACAGCTATTCGCATATCCGTTGCGACACGCTCACCGCGGCCGAACTGGAGCAGGAGCTGGACCGCAACGCCGCCTTCCTGGCAGAACTGGGCGTCGATCCGCGCACGCTGAATTTCGCCTATCCGTTCGGCGCCTATGCCTACAACGCCAAACGCATTTGCGGCAAGCGCTTCCGCTCCAGCCGCATCACCGGCGGCGGCACGCATGAAGATTCCGCCGACCTGAACGCCCTCAAGACACATCGTCTCTACGACGTGCACGTGGATGCCGAAAACTACGACGCGCTGCTGCAACGCACGGTGCGCCGCAAAGGTTGGCTCATTGTGAATACGCATGATGTGGAAGATCCGCCGAGCCGCTACGGTTACACGCCCGAGCAGCTCGAACGTGCGATAGCGGCGGCGCTCGCGGCTGGTTGCAAGGTGTTGCCCATGAATGCGGCTATCGACTATCTGCAGCAGTACGCTGCCCCCGCAAACGCCTGACCAGCGTGCGCAAGGTCTGGTTGGCGCGCGCCCGTTCACGCAGGCGATGGTAGGCAAGGTCCAGCATTACCGCCAGCTTGCCACGCAGGCTGTGGCCTTGCTGGCCGGCGTAGAGCGGCAGGACATGGTCGGCCCACTGCTGTTTGTAGGCTTCGTCGCCGACCGTGAGGTCGAACAGCGCCAGGCCTTGGGCGATGCAATCGCGCACCACCGCATCGAGCAGGATCCGCCCCACCGAATAACGTCCCCACTCGCCATCTTCGTAACCCGGCATCAGCCAGTAGAACCGCTTGCCGTAGCGGATGCCCCAATGCGTGGCGACCAGATGCTCGTCGACGTATAGCGCCGACACCACCACCGCACCACCGCCCAGTCCTTGCGCGGCAAGGCCCTGATAGAAAGCCAGATAGCCCTCTTCCGCAAACAGGTCGCGACTGCCGGTCTCATGCCAGCGCCGGGCCTTCTGACGCGCCATGGCGTCCACCACTTGCGCACGCTGCGGCGCGGTCGTGTCGATCAGCAATTGCACCGTGCCGAGTTCGCCCAACCGCCGCAATTGCCGGCGCGTGTCGGCGAACACCTTGGCACTACGCTGCTTCTGGAATTCGTCGAAACTGCTCGTCAGCGTCGCCACGTGAGCCTGTTCGGTATGCTGCATGCCGGCCAGCGCGGCCACCGGATTGGCTACGCCTTCAACATGCAGCGGCACGCGGCGCGCGCGGAACACGTCGACGCCGCCGAGCAGCCGCACGATCACCGGCCACAATGCAGAGAAAGCCGAGGCATCGAAATCGGCACGCAGCAGAGGCGCGTTGTAATCGGTCACTTCGCCGCCGAGGAAACTCGCAATGCGCAGCCCGTATTGGCGTCGCCGCCCCAGCGGCAACAGCATCAGGGTACGATCATCGACATCGATCAACTCAACCAACAAGATCTCCCAGCGCTGCCGCTCGCCCAGCGTTTCATGCCAGGTCGCGAGCCAGTCGTAAGCCTGAAAGCCGTAACACGCACAGTAATCCTGTGCGGCGCGCCAGCGTTGCTCGGCCTGTTCGAAGGAATTATGGATGCGGATGGCGACACCCTCGGCGAAGCGCCCGGCAATGTCCGGGGCCAGCTCGCTCAGCAAGTGTCGGGATACGGGGGCGGCGTTCACCATGTCAGCACCTGCGGCGCCGGCCTAGTAGGCGTTGCGGTCTTTGAAGACCACCAGCACCGTGCGCAGAATGATTTTGAAGTCGAGCCCAAGCGACCAGTTGCGGATGTAGTACAGATCGTATTCGATGCGGCGCTGCATCTTGTCGAGCGTGTCGGTCTCGCCGCGCAGGCCATTGATCTGAGCCCAGCCGGTGATGCCTGGCTTGACCTTGTGGCGCAACATGTAACCCTTGACCTGCTTGCGATACAACTCGTTATGCTGGACCGCATGCGGGCGCGGTCCGACGATGCTCATCGAGCCTTCCAGTACGTTGAAGAATTGCGGCAATTCATCGAGCGAAGTCTTGCGCAGGAAGCGTCCGAACGGCGTCACGCGCGCGTCGCCGACCGTGGCCTGCCTGACCTCGCCGGTCTGCGGCAAGGGATCATTGCGCATGGAGCGGAATTTAGACACCACGATCTTCTGACCGCCGACGCCGTAGCGCATCTGGCGGAACACCACCGGGCCCGGCGACGACAACTTGACGCCGATGGAGATGGCCAGCAACACCGGACTCAGCAGCAGCAGGATCAGGAACGACATGATGACGTCGACAAAGCGCTTGAGCAGACGCGTGATGCCGATGAACGGCGTCTCATAGGCAACCAGCACCGGCGTGCCGGCCATCTCAGCGTATTGCATGTGGCCCAGTCCGAACAGTTTGGAATCCGGCACGAAATACACCGATGCCACCGAATCATGCAGTGCGTCCACCACCGGCGCAATATCGCTGGTGCGCGCGTGCACCAGGCCGACGAATACTACGTCGACCGGATTGCGCTCGATCCAGTCGATCGCTTCCATCAGGCTGCCCAGGCGCGGCAGTTCAGAGCCGACGCGCTGCGTGCCCTGGCGATTGTCGAAGAATCCCACCGGAGTGATGCCGAGTATTTTTGAAGTCTGGAAGGATTCCGCCAGTCGTTGCGCATCCTCGCTGAAGCCGACAAAGATAGCCGTGCGGCGCTCGCCCTTGGCCGTATACATGCGCAAGGCCCACCAACGACAGCCCAACGACGTCAGCGTGAGCGTGAACGGCGTGACGACCAGCCACAGTATCATCACCACGCGCGAAAACTCGGGGCCTGTTTTGGTCAGATACAAAGCCAGCACCACGACAAAGAAGGTGCCGATCCACAGCTTCACGATGGTGCTGAAACGATGCACCATGAGCGCGGCGTTGTCGACTGCATAGCGGCGCAGATCGCTGAAGACGATGAAGCCGGTAACGCCCGCCACGGCTGCAACGAAATTGAAGGTGGCGAAGTCCGCCCATTGATAGATGGCGACGCAGATTTCCAGCGTCAGGATGATCGTCAACGCATAGGCTGCGCCGATGGCCAGCCCGAGCAAGGTAGTGTGGTGGTTGCGCTTGTCGGAATAAAAGCTCAATGGCCGCTCCCTGTCTTCTGGTTGTCATTGATTGTACGCTGCAGCTTCCATTCACGTGGCAGCAATCCGGCGAACTTCGAGCCCTGCACGATGTAGCGACGCCACAGGCGACGCGGCTCCGAAGCGAGACGCCAGAACCATTCCAGGCCGATCTTCTGCATCCACAACGGCGCGCGCGACTTGAAGCCGAGCGCGAACTCCATCGCCGCGCCGACGCACATGACGACGCCGGCATGCATGGCGTCCTTGTGCGCGAACGCCCAGCGCTCCTGCTTAGGCATGCCGAGGCAGACGAACACCACGCCAGGCCCCGCCGCATTCACGCGCCGCAGCGCTTCCAGGCCTTCGGTACCGGCCGGATCGAATTGCATTGACGGGCAGTACAACTCAACTTGCAAACCCGGATAGACACGCGCGAACGCCTCGGTCAGCATGGCTTCCTGGCCCGGCATGCCGCCGATCACGAACACCGGCAACTGCTGCGCCGCCGCTTCGCGCGCCAGCCGAACGAACAGATCGGAGCCGGTGACGCGCTCAGGCAGCGGCATCGCACTGCGACGGCTGGCCCAGACCAGCGGCATGCCGTCGGCAAAAATATAATCGGCCTGCACATACAGCTGGCGGAACTGCGCGTCGGCGTCGAGCCGCACCACGTGATCAACGTTGGGGGTAACCACGATCGCCGGGGGACCTTCACGGCGCCCGGCCAGTTGCATCAATTGTGCGGCTGCGCCGGTGAAACTCGCAGCGCAGATATCGAGTCCGAACAGGGACGACGTCGGGAAGGCGGTTTGTTTTGTCATGCGTTCCGGCGAGGTGAAGAAGCGATTCGAATTCAAGAACCCGGATAATCAATAGTCGGCAGTCAGTTGCCGTTTAAATAGTTGACTATATTGCATCAATAATTTGATATCATTCTAACAATATTACTAGCTCCGCAATCGCTATTTGACATCAATTTACTCATTAATTCTTGATTTGGGTGTGTGTATCAGACAGCATACGCAAGCATAAGCAAGACTGCGCCGGGCTACAAACTTATTTACACACGACAAGATATGCAGAAGGAAGGCCTATGCAAGATGTTCAAAAGCAGCCTCTGGAGCCGGTGGAAGCGCCTCCTGCAACCGATCCGCGCATTGTGCCGCTGGTCATCATTTCTCCGGTACGGGACGAATCGCAATACCTGCGCCTGACGATGGACTCGATGGTGGCGCAGACGTTCCGGCCGCTGGAATGGATCCTGGTCGATGACGGCTCGGCCGACGCCACCCCGGACATCATCCGTGAATACGCCGAAAAATATCCCTTCATCCGCCTCGTGCCCCGCCAGAACCGTGGTTTCCGCAAACTGGGCGGCGGCGTGATCGCCGCCTTCAATTTCGGCGTCGAGCATATCCAGAACAAGGATTACCAGTACATCGCCAAACTTGACGGCGACATGTCGTTCGGACCGCACTACCTGGAACACATGTTCCGCAAGCTCGATGAGGATCCCAAACTGGCCGCCGTGTCGGGCAAGGTGTACCGCCACGAAGACGGCCAGTACATCGAAGAAAGCCACATCGACGAGCAGGTCGCCGGCCAGTTCAAGCTGTACAAGCGCACCGCCTTTGAAGACATCGGCGGCTTCGTCCAGCATCTGTCGTGGGACGGCATCGACGTCCACACGGCCTGGATGAAGGGCTGGAAGACTTTCTGCTACTACGACCCAAAGGCTTGGCTGTGGCACCACCGCATCATGGGCTCGTCCGACAAACACATCTACGAAGGCCGGCTGCGCTGGGGCCGCGGCAACTGGTATATGGGTTATCACCCGCTGTACGCGATCGCCACCGGCGTCAACCGCATGCGCGAAAAGCCGATGATCATCGGCGGCCTGCTGATGATTTTCAGCTACTTCTGGTCCGGCCTGCGTCGCCTGCCGCGCTACGAAAATCTCGAGTTCCGGCGCTACCTGCGCCAATGGCAGATGGCACGCCTGAAGAACCACTTCTTCGGAAAAAAATGACCCTCTCAATGAACCTGCGCCTCCCTCCTTCATGCCAACGCTGACCGCACTGCCGGCCGACCGGTCCTTCGATCTTTGCATAGTGGGCGCCGGCCCGGTCGGACTGACGCTGGCGCTGGAAGCGGCGGCGCACGGCCTGCAAGTACTGTTGCTGGAATCCGGCGGCGCCGCGCCCAACCCGGCGACGCAGGAATGGTCGCACGCCACCGTGCTCGACCAGCAGGCGCACGCACCGATGGAACTGGCGTCCAACCGCTCGCTGGGCGGCAGTTCCTGGCTATGGGGCGGACGTTGCGTACCGTTCGAAGCGATTGACTTCGAACCGCGCAAGTACGTGCCGCATTCAGGATGGCCGTTTACGCTCGACGAAGTGCGGCCGTGGTATGACAAGGCCGCCGACTACCTGGACTGCGGCAAGGCGCAATTCCGTCAGGCACCGCAGCACTGGCCTGCGATGGATGAAATCGAACTGTCGCAGCTGGAACGCTGGGCGCGCCAGCCCAAGCTGGTCGGCAAGCTCGGTGCGCGCGTGCTGGCCTCGCCGGACATCCACATCCTGTTCGACGCCACCGTCACCGGCATCGTCTTCGACGACGATCAACGCAGCGTGAAGTCGCTGCAGGCGCGCCACAAGAACGCCACCATTGCTGTGCAAGCATCCCACTACGTGCTGGCCGGCGGCGGTCTGGAAACCACGCGTCTGCTGCTGTCGGCGCAGCAAGGACATCCGGCGCTGTTCGGTGGCCTCGGCGGTCCGCTCGGCCGTTACTACATGGGCCATATCTTCGGCAGCATCGCCAGCCTCGTGCTGACGCAGCCCGACGACTTCGCCGATCTTGATTTCTCGGCCGACGATACCGGTGCTTATGTGCGCCGCCGCTTCACGATATCCGAAGAAACGCAGCGCAAGCATCATGTACTGAACACCTCGTTTTTCGCCGACAATCCGTCGTTCCACGACGACCGCCATCGCAACCCGACGCTGTCGCTGGTGTTCCTCGGCCTGTCGTTTCCGGCCATCGGACGCCGCATGATTTCGGAAGCGATCCGCCTGCGTCACGTCGGACCGCCACCGCATCGCTACGGCGCGCACCTGCTCAACGTGCTGCGCCGTCCCTGGCAAGCCGCAGCTGACGTGCTGACCATCCTGCGCCTGCGCTATGTCTCGCCGGTGCGCAAGCCGGGCTTCGTACTGCGCAATCAGGGCGGCACCTATGCGCTCAATTACCACGCCGAACAGATCCCCAATCCGGACAGCCGCGTCATGCTGAACCAGGAGCGCGACGCTCACGGCATGCCGCGCCTGACCATCGACTTCCGCTATCTCAAGGACGACGCCGAATCGGCGCTCAAGGCGCACGAGATCCTGGACCGGCAGTTGCGCGCCGCCGGCAAGGGCAAGGTCGAATATCATCGCTCGCCCGATCAGCGCATCGGCCATATCCAGGAACAAGCCACCGACGGCTTCCACCAGGTCGGCACCACGCGCATGCATGACGATCCGCAACAGGGCGTGGTCGATCGCCATTGCCAGGTGCACGGCGTGACCAACCTGCACATCGCCTCAAGCAGCGTGTTTCCGACCACCGGCGAAGCCAATCCGACCTTCCTGGCGGTGGCATTGGCGGCACGCCTGGCGGACCGGCTGGCGCAGCGCCTGAGCACACCGCTCGCAGAAAGCTCCGGTGCGCCGATGCGCACGCCCCTTTCATTTCAAACTGGATCCCTGCGCATGCAAACCATCCGTATTCCCGGCACCTCGCTCGACGTCAGTCGGTTGTCGTTCGGCACCGCCAGCTTGCATCATCTGTTCAAGGGACCGCAGCGGCAGGCGCTGCTGACGGCGGCGCTCGACGCCGGCTTCACGCACTTCGACACGTCGCCGTACTACGGCTTCGGCCTGGCGGAAAAGTCACTCGGAGAATTGCCAGCCGCGGAGTTGCAACGCATCACCATCGCCAGCAAGGTCGGCCTGTATGGACCGAACGGCGCCGGCCCGAGCGTGCCCGAAATCCTGCTGCGCAAGGTTGCAGGCAAGGCCTTGCCCGCACTGAACAAGCCGGTGGTCGACTGGAGCATCGCACGCGCGCAAAAGAGCCTGGACGACAGTCTGCGGCGCCTGCGCCGCGGCTGGCTGGACGTGCTGTTCCTGCATGAGCCGGTACAGGCGCTGATCGTCACCGAGGAGTGGCAACGTTGGCTTGAGTCGCTGGTGCAAGCCGGCAAGATCCGTCACTTCGGCATTGCGGGCGAAGCGCCGATGATCGCCGCCATGCTGCAAGCAGCACCGTCACTGGCGCAAATCGTACAAGTACGCGACAGCCTCGACAAACGTCAGGCTGACGTCCTTGCGCTACATGAGCGCGCTTTGCAATTTACGTATGGATATCTGGCGGGCGGCGCACAGCCGGGAAACGATGGTGCTGCGGTATTGCATCAGGCGCTGCAACGCAATCCGGGCGGCTCCGTCCTGGTGTCGACACGACGGGTCGAGCGTGTGGCGGAGCTGGCGCGTGCGGGATCGTGAACTGAATTAGCAGAATCAGCGGCCGGTGTCCAACACCAGGTACTGCGCGTCGCTGTCGTAGCTGGCGACCTTGTGAGCCAGAGCCTCGTCGGCACACGCATACGACATGAAACCGCATCGCTGCCAGTACGCCGCCGAGTTGTTGACCGCCATCAGTGCCGCGCAGGCAAATCCATGGGCAAGCGCCAACTCTTCGATGTACGCGACCAAGGCGCCGCCAAGACCTGACCGTCGCGTCGCCGCAGTCAATGCGACGTCGTGCAGGTACAGGCAATCGGCCTGCGGCGACAAACCGCCCAACATGGAATTCAGGGCCGGCGGCTGTCCCAGCACGGCTGGATGCGCTATGGCGTAGCCAAGCACGTTCCCGTTCGCATCGACGGCGATCAGGCAGCCCTGCGCAAACAGGCGCAGACGCTCGGCGAACACCGCCGGCGATTCAGGATAGGAGGGATGCACTTCTGCAGCGATCGCCGTCACCGCAGGCAAATCACCTTCCTGCATGGCGCGCCAGGCGACGCCGTTGCGAACTCCGTTGTTCATGTTTTTGCGTTCTCCGTTCATCCGTGCGCCGGAAGCAAAAAAAGCCGCCGTTGCCGGCAGCTTTTTTGTGCATCATTGCCGCAGCGACATGCGCCAAATCAGGCGCGTGGACTCAGCAATTGCAGGATGCCGTTCAGCTCGGCGCGCACGGCTTCGATTTCTTCCGCACCCATCGAAATTTCTATGTCTTCGACGATCTCCGACTGGTCTTCATGCAGATGCCCGTCGAGCTTGTTGCGGGCGCCACTGATGGTGAAGCCTTGCTCGTACAGCAGTTCGCGGATGCGGCGGATCAGCAGCACTTCGTGATGCTGATAATAGCGGCGGTTGCCGCGCCGCTTGACCGGTTTCAACTGGGTGAATTCCTGCTCCCAGTAGCGCAGCACGTGCGGCTTGACGCCGCACAGCTCGCTGACTTCACCGATGGTGAAATAGCGCTTGGCGGGAATCGGCGGCAGTACGATCACCGCAGGTTTATTGACACGTTCGTTCATGGAATGGAATTACGTTACACAGCAGCAAGGGCGAGATGCTGGCCGCTCGACACCTCGACCATTTCCTTGAGTTTCTGACTGGCGTGGAAAGTGACGACGCGGCGCGCAGTAATCGGAATCTCTTCGCCCGTCTTCGGATTGCGCCCCGGACGCTGCGGCTTGTCGCGCAACTGGAAGTTACCGAACCCAGACAGCTTGACGGCTTCGCCTCGTTCGAGCGCATTGCGAATTTCATCGAAGAAAGTTTCAACCATGTCCTTCGCTTCGCGCTTGTTGAGACCAACCTGCTCGAACAAAAGTTCGGCAAGTTCGGCCTTGGTCAGCGTCGGGAGATTTTTTTCCGCCTGCGAACGCACCTCGGATTCGAGGACCGCGCGTTGCAGGTCAGCGTCCAGCACGGATTGAAATTCGCTTGAATTCACGTTGTTCATGACGGGTGAGTCGCCTCTTACCGATTTATAAATTGTTATGCACGCAATCTGGCGGCAAGCTTACCCGTCGCAGCGGCTACGATAGCGGCCATTGCAGCGTCAACTGTGTCGTCCTGGAGTGTGTTTTGAGTATCTTGCAAGGTGAATCGGAAAGCAAGACTTTTTTCGTCATTTTCCAGACCCTTTCCTTGATATTCATCAAATAAAACAAAGGCTTGGATGATTCCGCAGACAGGGTTCCCCTGCTGTTCCGCAGCGAAAATATCGCGCAATTCCTGGACCTGAACAGCCTGCTTGACGACCAGTGCGAGGTCGCGCGTGACCGCCGGGAATTTGGATATTTCCACGTAGGCCGGCACGTCGCGTTGCTGCAGCGCCGCCGCATCGACTTCGAACACAACCGGCGCCAGCGGCAAGTCGTATTTCTGCTGCAGACGCGGGTGCAGTTCGCCGATCAGGCCGATGTTCTTGCCATCCAGCTCAACCTGGGCGGAGCGTCCCGGATGCAGCGAAGGATGCTCGACGCGCGCAAAACGCAGGACGCGCGGCGCGAACAAGGCTTCAAGATCCGCTTTGACATCGAAGAAATCGACATTGCGCGCGTCCTGGCCCCATTGCTCTTCGGCTACCGGGCCATACGCCAGGCCGGCGACGCGCTTGGGCTGATGATAGCCGGCCACTTCCAGCGGGCCGTCCTGCACCCGCGCATCGCGATGGAACACCGCGCCGATTTCGAACACGCGCACGCGGTTGGCCTTGCGGTTGATGTTGTAGCGCACGTTGGCGACCAGGCTGGCGATCAGCGAGGAGCGCATCACGTTCATCTGGCTGGCGATGGGATTGAGCAGCTTGATCGGCGTTTGATTGCCGGCGAAGTCGGCTTCCCATGCACTGTCGACGAAACTGAAATTGACCACTTCCTGATAGTCGAGGTCAGCCAGCAAGTGACGGATGGCAAACAGGGAACGGACGTTTTCCGGCGCGATCTTCATCTCGCTGGCGGCCACCGGCGGCAAGGCCGGAATGTTTTCAAAGCCGTATACGCGCGCGATTTCTTCAATCAGATCTTCTTCGATTTCGATGTCGAAACGGAAAGACGGCGGCGTCACCGCGAACAGGCCGGGTTCTTGCGTGAATTGCAGACCGAGACGAGTGAAGATGTTCGCGATCATCTCATCGGTGATGGCCACGCCGATCACCTTGGTCGCCCGGGCAGTGCGTACCTTGACCGGCTCGCGCTTGGGCAGGTTGACGATCTGATCGTCGACCGCAGCAACCTTGGTGTCGGGCGTGCCGCAGATTTCGATCAGCAAGGCGGTGATGCGCTCGATGTGTTCGACTACGGTGGCGAAGTCGACGCCCCGTTCGAAACGATGCGCTGCATCGGTCGAGAAATTGTAGCGGCGCGCACGGCCCTGGATCGCCTGCGGGAACCAGAACGCGGCTTCCAGATAAATGTTGGTGGTGTCGAGCGAAACCGAAGTCGCATCGCCGCCCATGATGCCGGCCAGCGATTCGAGCGCCTTATCGTCGGCGATCACGCCGACCCATTCGTCGACTTCGACGGTATTGCCGTTGAGGAGTTTGATCTGTTCGCCCTTCTTGCCCCAGCGCACGTCGAGGCTGCCGTGGATCTTGTCCAGATCAAACACGTGCGACGGACGGCCCAGTTCCAGCATGACGTAGTTGGAAATATCCACCAGCGCCGAGATCGGACGCTGACCGCTGCGCTCAAGGCGCTGCTTCATCCATTGCGGCGTCGCCGCCTTGGCGTTGAGACCACGGATCACGCGACCGGCGAAACGACCGCACAGATCGGGCGCGGAAATCTTGACCGGCAGTTTTTCGTCGAGGTTGACGGCGACCGTCTGGAACGTCGGTTGCTTCAGCGGCGTATCAGTCAGCGCCGACACTTCACGCGCCACGCCAAGCACGGACAGGCAATCGGCCTTGTTCGGGGTCAGCTTGATGGTGAACTTGAGATCGTTGAGCAGGAAGTAATCGCGGAAATTCTGTCCCACCGGCGCATCGTCCGGCAGTTCAAGCAGGCCGCCGTGATCTTCCGACAGCTTCAGCTCGCGCGCAGAGCACAGCATGCCTTGCGACTCGACGCCGCGCAGCTGGCCGACCTTGATTTCGAACGGCTTGCCGTCAGCGCCCGGGGGCAGCACGGCGCCGGCCATGGCGCAAGGCACCTTCATGCCGACGCGCACGTTCGGTGCACCACAGACGATGTTGAGGATGGTGCCGGTCTTGACGTCCACCTGGCAGACGTTCAGGCGATCAGCGTTCGGATGCTTGGCGACTTCCAGCACTTCGCCGACCACCACGTTGGAGAACGGCGGCGCGACCGCTTCGACTTCTTCCACTTCCAGGCCCGACATCGTCAGCATGTGCGACAACTCATCCGAAGTCATCTTCGGATTGACCATGGTGCGCAACCAGTTTTCAGAAAATTGCATGATGAATACTTTCAGCTATCGTCCGCTTGCGTGCGGGCGGACATTCAGACAGTTCGCGGGGCGGTGCAACGTCAATCTCGTCTCACCTGCCCTGCCTCGGCATTGTTCAGCTCAATTTCAGCGCAATTGCGTCAGTTGAATTGCTTCAGGAAACGCAAATCGCCTTCATAAAACAGGCGCAGGTCGTTGATGCCATAGCGCAGCATGGTCAGGCGCTCGAGGCCGGAGCCGAACGCGAAACCGATGTATTGCTCGGGATCGAGACCCATGTTGCGCACCACGCTCGGATGCACCTGGCCGGCGCCGGAGACTTCCAGCCAGCGGCCCTTCAGCGGACCGCTGCCGAAGGCGATGTCGATTTCCGCCGACGGCTCGGTGAACGGGAAATACGAAGGACGGAAGCGCACCTGCAAGTCGTCGGTCTCGAAGAAGGCCTTGACGAAGTTGAGGTACACGCCCTTGAGGTCGGCGAAGCTGATGTCTTCGGCGATCCACAGGCCTTCGACCTGGTGGAACATCGGCGAGTGGGTCGCATCGCTGTCGACGCGATAGGTGCGGCCCGGCGCGATGACCTTGATCGGCGGCTTGTTCATGCGCGCATAGCGGACCTGCATCGGGCTGGTGTGCGTGCGCAGCAGCAGCGGCTTGCCTTGCGTGTCGTTGCCTTCGATGTAGAAGGTGTCCTGCATCGAACGGGCCGGATGGTTTTCCGGGCTGTTCAGTGCGGAGAAATTGGTCCAGTCGGTTTCGATTTCCGGACCGTCGGCGACGTCGAAACCGATCGAGCGGAAGATTTCTTCAACCCGTTCCCACGAGCGCATCACCGGATGGATGCCACCCTTGCCGCGACCGCGGCCCGGCAAGGTGACGTCGATCGCTTCGGCGTTCAGGCGCTCCTGCATCTGGGCGTTGGCGAGAGCGTCGCGGCGTGCGGTCAGCGCGTTCTCGATCTGCTCCTTGGCGGCGTTGATGACGGCGCCCTGTACTTTGCGCTCTTCCGGCGCCAGCTTGCCCAGGCCCTTCATCTGCTCGGTGATCTGACCTGTCTTGCCGAGATACTTGGCTTTGGCGTTTTCCAGGGCGGCGGCGTCAGGTGCGCCGGCGAAATCGGCCTGGGCCTGTGCAACGAGTTGTTCTAGGGAATTCATGCGGTAAGTCTCGCTCCATTCAGATGGAAGTCTGAGTAATCCAAAAGCCGTTCGGCTTGACGACGAAGTCGAAAAAATGAAATCGAAATGAAAACAGCGGCTTCAAAAAACTGCTTCACATTGCAGATTGAGCACCATGTAAAGCGGCTGCCTGAAACGACTACGGGGCACAGGTATTTCACCTCTGCCCCGCAGGATTTTTGCAGCGCCGTCCGATACCGGACGACGGCTGCAGCAACACGGCTAATTACTTAGCGATGTTGGCCTTCACCTGATTGACAATCGCAGCAAACGCTGGCTTGTCAGTCACGGCCATGTCGGCCAGAACCTTACGGTCCAGTTCGATCGAAGCACGCTTCAGGCCGTTCATGAACACGCTGTATGTCACGCCATGCTCACGAGCAGCAGCGTTGATACGGGCGATCCACAGTGCGCGGAAAACGCGCTTCTTGTTGCGGCGGTCACGGTATGCGTATTGACCAGCGCGCATGACTGCTTGCTTGGCGATACGATAGACGGTGCTGCGGCGACCACGGTAACCCTTGGCTTGCGCCAGGACTTTTTTATGACGGGCACGTGCTGTTACCCCACGTTTAACTCTAGGCATAGTAGCTCCTTAGTGTGAGGTTAAGCGAACGGCAGCATTGCGCGAACCGACGACAGGTTAGTCTCATGGACTCCCACTGCGCCGCGCAATTGACGTTTGTTCTTGGTGGTTTTTTTGGTCAGGATGTGACGTTTGAACGCTTGACCGCGTTTAACGGTACCACCTGGACGGACGCGGAAGCGCTTTTTAGCGCTGCTTTTCGTCTTCATTTTTGGCATGACACTATCTGTCCTTTTTTGGACAGCTCCATTTTTTGATGATTGCAGGTGGCAACAATACGTTGCTCTTGGATGCCTGCTCTCACTTATTGGCAGCAGTTTTCACTGCTGCTTTTGCGGGAAACAAAACGACTGCTCCCCGACAAAATCTTCGGCTTCGCTACAGCTATCGCTTGCGGACCGGGATACGCATTGCAAAGACTTATCCTGCGATGCGCGAAGAAGCATGGCTGCTTCTTCTTGTTTTATAGAGAAAGTAAGCTTTGCTTACTTCTTCTTTTTAGGCGCCAGGACCATGATCATCTGGCGTCCTTCCATCTTCGGAAACTGCTCGACCTGGCCAAACGGCTCCAGATCCACCTTCAAGCGCTCCAGCACGCGCATGCCGATTTCCTGGTGAGCCATCTCACGGCCGCGGAAACGCAGCGTGATTTTGGTCTTGTCACCCTCTTCCAGGAACTTGGTCAGGTTACGCACCTTGATGTTGTAATCGCCGTCATCCGTGCCAGGGCGGAATTTGACTTCCTTGACCTGAATGACTTTCTGCTTCAGCTTGGCTTCATGAGCTTTCTTCTGCTCCTGATATTTGAACTTGCCATAATCCATCAGGCGCGCAACAGGAGGTTGTGCGGTCGGTGCGATTTCCACCAGATCCACATTTGCCTCTTCCGCCAGACGGAAAGCTTCAGCCAAATTGACGATGCCAAGCGGCTCGTTATTGACCCCGGATAAACGCAATTCCGGTGCTGTAATTTCACCGTTGATGCGATGCGACTTGTCAGTAGCTATTGCAGTTTCCTTTTAACGTCCAATAAATTAAGCCGTGCTCTTGCGCTGGAAGGAGCTTCGCTCCTTTAGGCTTTGGCTTCCACCTCGGTTCTGAGGCGTTCCGCCAAGACATCGATAGGCATGACACCCAGATCGACGTTGCCCCGCGCACGCACGGCCACTGTGTTTGTATCGCGCTCTTTATCGCCGACCACCAGAATATAGGGCGGCTTCTGTAAAGAATGCTGCCGTATTTTATAGGTAATCTTCTCGTTACGCAAATCGGTCACGACTCTAAACCCTTGTTTTTTCAGCGTTTGAGCAACGTTTTTGACGTATTCGGCTTGTGCATCGGAAATATTCAGGATCACAACTTGCTCAGGAGCAAGCCACAGCGGCATGGCGCCGGCGTGGTTTTCGATCAGAATCGCGATGAAACGCTCCAGCGAGCCCACAATCGCCCGGTGCAGCATGACCGGAACCTTGCGGTCGTTGTCTTCCGTGACATATTCCGCGCCCAGGCGCGCCGGCATCGAGAAATCGACCTGCATGGTGCCGCACTGCCAGGAGCGGCCGATCGAATCCTTCAGGTGATATTCGATCTTCGGACCGTAAAAGGCCCCTTCGCCCGGCAACTCTTCCCACTCGGTGCCGGAGGCGCGAATGGCTTCGCGCAGGGCGTTTTCGGCCTTGTCCCAGACGGCTTCCTCGCCGATGCGTTTTTCCGGGCGCAGCGCCAGCTTCACGGCGACGTCGGTAAAGCCGAAGTTGTCATAAACCTCGCGCACCACCTTGTTGAAGGCGGCAACTTCGTCCTGGATCTGATCTTCGGTACAAAAAATGTGGCCGTCATCCTGGGTAAAGCCGCGCACGCGCATCATGCCGTGCAGCGCGCCGGACGGTTCGTTACGGTGGCATTGGCCGAATTCGCCGTAACGCAGCGGCAAGTCGCGGTAGCTGTGCAGGCCGGAGTTGTAGATCTGGATGTGGCCGGGGCAGTTCATCGGTTTCAGCGCGTAGGCGCGGTTTTCCGACTCGGTCGTGAACATGTTTTCACGGTAGTTTTCCCAGTGGCCGGTCTTTTCCCACAGCGAGCGGTCGAGGATTTGTGGCGCCTTGACTTCCTGGTAGCCGCTGTCCTGGTACACGCGACGCATGTATTGCTCGACCTGCTGCCAGATCGACCAGCCCTTCGGATGCCAGAAAATCAGACCCGGCGCTTCATCCTGGAAGTGGAAGAAGTCCAGCGCGCGGCCCAGCTTGCGGTGATCGCGCTTCTCGGCCTCCTCCAGCATGTGCAGGTAGCTTTCCTGGTCTTCTTTCTTGGCCCAGGCGGTGCCGTAGACACGCTGCAGCATCTCGTTGTTGGAGTCGCCGCGCCAGTAGGCGCCGGCCAGCTTCATCAACTTGAAGACCTTGAGCTTGCCTGTCGACGGCACGTGCGGGCCGCGGCACAAGTCGGTGAAGCTGCCTTCGGTATACAACGAGACATCCTGGTCTTGCGGAATGGACTCGATGATTTCGGCCTTATAGGCTTCGCCGATGGACTTGAAGTAAGCCACTGCCTCGTCGCGCGGCAATACCTTGCGGGTGACGGGCTCGTCCTTCTTGGCCAACTCGGCCATTTTCTTTTCGATCGCGACCAGGTCTTCCGGAGTAAACGGACGCTTGTAGGCGAAGTCGTAATAGAAGCCGTTGTCGATCACCGGACCGATGGTGACCTGCGCATCAGGGAACAACTCTTTCACTGCATACGCCAGCAAGTGGGCGGTCGAGTGACGGATCACTTCCAGGCCATCCGCATCCTTGTCGGTGACGATGGCCAGATCGGAATCCTTTTCGATCAGGAAAGAAGTGTCGACCAGCTTGCCGTCGACCTTGCCGGCCAGCGCTGCTTTAGCCAGGCCCGCGCCGATGTTGGCGGCGACTTGCGCCACGGTGACGGGCGCGTCGAATTGACGTTGCGAACCATCGGGGAGACGAACTGAAACCATTTTGAACTCCATCCCGGCAAATTTTGCCGAAGCTTGATTTATAGAATGCGGAAAATAAGGACGAAAAAAAACGCGGACCAGCCGCGCTTTTTCAGAAGACGAAAAAGAACCCGACTAGCGTCGCGTGGTGACCTTGGTGGTAGTTCGCGGTGTCATAACCGGTTTGCCTTTCTCGCTCTTACAGATGTTGGGGTAGTGCTGGATATTGCAGGACATGGTGAAAAAACAACCATAAACAGATAAGGATTATAGCAACAATCAAAAAATGTCGCATCCCATACGTGCAAATACCGATACAAGAACAGCCTCCCGAGGCCCAGTCCTATCTGGAAAGTGGCCTCAAGAGGAACCTGCTCTTGTATCGGTACGGTGAAGCGAAGACGCGCGGTGATTGGGATCGGTGTGCCGATACAAGAGAAGATTCACGCCACCCAGTCCTATCTGGAAAGTGGCGGCGCGAAAGTGAATCTACTCTGGTATCGACACGGCAATCGACAATGTACAGATGTGCACACGCAATGCGGATACAAGAGGAGATTCCCGTCGCCCAGTCCTATCTGGAAAGTGGCAACGACGAAAGGTGAATCTGCTCTGGTATCGGCACGAACGCCGAAAACTGAACATGCGCAAGGAAGCCGCGTGCAAAACCTTGGTATTACTGGTGTATCGAGGAAGATTTACAGATGAATTGCTGCTACAGACATGACCGGAAACGGTCAAAAATGAAGAAGTAATGCGGAGTAAGCTTCACCAGCTGACCGAACACTTTTTATTGATTTTCGGTCTGCCGCCCGGTTATGAACTAGGAACAGCCAACAATATAGCACACAATCTGTTTATGTCAAAGCCGCAGGCGCAAATAAACAACGTGCCTGCGGCAAACCATGCACTAAACGCTCAGCGCCGACGCCAGCACGCGGGACACATGGAGGGCCTCCCTCCCCGCGCCGTCATGGATCTGATGGCGGCAACTGGTGCCGTCAGCCACCACGATCGCATCTGCCGCGGCCTTGCGCACCGCCGGCAACAACGACAGTTCGGCCATTGCCATGGATGCTTCGTAATGCTCCTCTTCGTAGCCGAAGCTGCCGGCCATGCCGCAACAAGACGACTCCACCACGGACACGTCCACCTGTGGGATCCACTGCAACACAGTGGACACAGGACGGAAAGCGTCGAAGGCCTTCTGATGGCAGTGACCGTGCAGCACGATCTTGCCGGACGACAACGGCTTGAGATCCAGCTTCAACTTGCCGGCCTTGTGCTCCTGCACCAGGAATTCTTCGAACAGGAAAGCCGACTGCGCCAGTTGCTTCGCTTCGTCGCCGTAACCGTAATTCAAAAACTCGTCACGCAAGGATAATAAACAAGACGGCTCCAGCCCGACCACGGCCACGCCCCTGCACACGTACGGCATCAGCGCATCCAGCGTGCGACGTGCTTCGGCCTTGGCCTGATCGACCAGCCCGGCAGCCAGATACGTGCGACCGCAGCACAGGGGGCGTTGCCCGGGCACAGTATTGAAATGCACTTTGTAGCCGGCAGCTTCCAGCACCTGCTGTGCAGCGAGGGCGTTCTCCGGCTCCATGTTGTTGTTGAAGGTATCGACAAAGAGCAGGACTTCCTTGCCGGCATTGGTCTCCGGTGAACTGTGCACACCGCTCAGGAAGGCTTTGCGGAAACGCGGCAATGACCGTTGCGGCGCCAGTCCCAGCAAACCCTTCACCCAGCCGGAGATGAGCGGAATTTTTTCCGCCAGCGCCAATGCGCCGCCGACACTGCCTGCATAGGATGCGTAAGCGGGCATGTAGGCGATCAACTTGTCGCGCAGGCGAATGCCATGCTTGTCTGCCCATGCCGCACGCGCTTCGATCTTGACCTTGGCCATGTCGACGCCGGTCGGGCAATCGCGCTTGCAGCCCTTGCAGGAGACGCACAGGTCCAGCACTTCCTTGACCTCGGGACTGACCAGCCCTTCACTGCCGAGCTGTCCCGACAAGGCCAGCCGCACGGTGTTGGCGCGACCGCGCGTGACGTGTTTTTCATCGTGCGTGACGCGATAGCTCGGACACATGGTGCCGGCGTCGAACTTGCGGCAGTGGCCATTGTTGTTGCACATCTCGACCAGCTTGGCGAGGCCCTCGCTGCGGTCGCCGCCGCTGCCGGGCGCGCTCTCCTTGCCAGTCAGCGGATCGCGTTTGACGTTCCATTGCGACCAGTCCAGCGCGGGGCTATACGGCAATTCGCGATAGCCGGGCGCGAAGCGGAAGTTGACCGCGTCGTCCATCTTCGGCGGCCGCACGATCTTGTCCGGATTGAATCGGTTGTCGGGGTCGAACAAGTCCTTGATCTCGCTGAAGGCGGCGTTGAGTTTTGGCCCGTACTGCCACGCCACCCATTCGCCGCGGCACAGGCCGTCGCCATGCTCGCCGGAATACGCGCCCTTGTATTTGCGCACCAGCACCGACGCGGCCTCGGCGATCTCGCGCATGTCCTTGGCGCCGCCGCGCCGCATGTCGAGGATCGGACGCACATGCAAGGTGCCGACGCTGGCGTGAGCGTACCAGGTGCCTTCGGTGCCGTATTTGTGAAAGACTTCGGTCAGCTGGCGCGTGTATTCCGCCAGATGCTCGAGCGGCACCGCGCAGTCTTCGATGAAGGACACCGGCTTGCCGTCGCCCTTCATGCTCATCATGATGTTGAGGCCGGCCTTGCGCACATCCCACAGCGCCTTCTGTTCGTTGGCGACGGGCATGTCGACCACCGAGCCGGGCAAGCCGAGATCACTCATCAGCTCGCTCAACAGCTTCAGTTTGTCCAGCTGCTGGTCGAGATTCTCGCCGGCGAACTCCACCAGCAGGATTGCCTCCGGTCGTCCGACCAGTGCCTTCTCGATGACCGGCTTGAAGGCCGGATTGCTGATCGCCAGATCGATCATGGTGCGATCGACCAGCTCGACGGCAGTCGGTCCCAGCTTGACGATATGCTGGGTCATGTCCATCGATTGATAGAAGGTCGGGAAGTTGACCACGCCCAGCACCTTGTGCGCCGGCAGCGGCATCAACGCCAGGGTGATCTGGCGACTGTAGGCCAGCGTGCCTTCCGAACCGATCAGGATGTGCGCCAGGTTGGCGACGCCGTCGTCGGTGTAGGCGCGCGGATTCTGGCAATCGAAGATGTCGATGTTGTAGCCGGCCACGCGGCGCAAGACCTTGGGCACGCGCTCGACGATTTCACCGCGCTCGCGCTGCGCGATAGCTTGCAATCCGCGCACGATGTCGCCGATGCGGCCGCTGCCGGGCGCGGTGTTCATATTCGGCAAACGACCGAAACGCCCTTCCGTGCCGTCGGCCAGCACTGCATCAATGGCCAGCACGTTGTGCACCATGTTGCCGTATTCGATCGAGCGCGAACCGCAGGAGTTGTTGCCCGACATGCCGCCTATCGTGCATTGCGCCGCCGTCGAGACGTCGACCGGGAACCACAGTCCATGCGGCTTGAGCCAGGCATTGAGATGGTCAAGCACCATGCCCGGCTCGACCGTGATCGTGCGCGCAACGGGATCGAAGTCGATTACCTGATTCAGGTATTTGCTGTTGTCGATGACCAGCGCCTCGCCGACGGTCTGGCCGCACTGGCTGGTGCCGGCGCCGCGCGCCAGAACCGGCATGCGATGCTGGCGGGCGATGTCGAGCGCCAGTTTCAGGTCGGCCTGGTCGCGCGGCACCACCACGCCCAGCGGCATGATCTGATAAATCGACGCGTCAGTCGCGTAACGGCCGCGGTCGGATTTGCCGAACATGACGTCGCCGCGCATCTCGCGCTGCAATTGCATGGCGAATGGCGTAGCGGCTGCAGTGTTCCGCCCGCTCGGGGGAACCAGATGGATGGGCTTGACCAGCATGATGTAGTCCTGTCGAAAACGAAACGAAGATTCGGCTGAATGCGTTCAGCTCAATTCAAAATGAATCGGCGGCAAGCCGGCTATCTGCCCGATCACCAGGCCCGGCTCCTGCGGGAAAAACATGCCGGTGTACGAACCGGCGGTAATCACCGTGCCACCGGGAATCGCGATGCCGCGCGCGCTGCAGTGATGGACCAGCCAGCTCAGCAAGCGGCGCGGATCGCCGGCCGGGTTGACGCCCTGCCCTTTGAAGACGTCGACGCCGTTGAAGGTCAGGTGTGCGTCGGGACGGCGGAAGTTGAAATCCTCGCGATAGTCGGTCAGCTCACCGACCACCAGCGCGCCGTGATTCTGCAGATCGGCCAGCTGATTCAGCTTCGGCACCTCAGGCCAGCCGGCCAGGCGGCTGGAGACGATTTCGATGGAAGCGCCGATCGATGAAATGCACTCCATCACTTCGCCATCCGACACCGGCGCATTGCGCGGCTTGAAATCGCAGTCGAAGCAAAACATGATTTCCAGCTCCAGCCCCAGTATTCCAAAGGCGCTGCGCCGGATCACCGATGAACCCGGATGGATGCCGCTCAACGGCAGCGGCGCGCCCTGGATCGGCCCGGCCTCGGACTTGGCGCCGATCTTCCAGCCGCCGATACTTGCATGGCTGCGACGCAGGAAAACCTGCTGCGCCAGATAAGCGTCGTCGGTATCGACCGGCTCAAGCCCGGCCGGCACGATGACCATCGCCTGCTGTGAATACGCATCGCTCAGCAGATGGCCGAGTTCTTCAGCCGTGGAAAGTACTGTGCTCATGAATGGCTACCTCGATGAAATGACGCACAGGAATGCCGCCGCTTCAGGGGCGACATTCCCGGATTGAAACAATCAGGCGCGCGCCTTGATCGCCTGGCCGCCGGCGTCCGGCGTGGTGTTTTCGAACTTGCTGTCCGGTTGCATGCGGAACGCCAGCAGCACGCCGAAGCCCATCAGCACCATGCTGCCGAGGAAAGGCAGTTCCCAGTTGCCGGTCTTGTCGATCAGGTAGCCCGACAACACCGGCGAGATGATTGCGGCCAGCGCCGAACCGGTATTCATCATGCCGCTGGCGGTGCCCGAATATTCCGGCGCGATGTCCATCGGAATCGCCCACATCGGACCGATCGTCATTTCAGCGAAGAAGAATCCCGCGCTCAGGCTGATGATCGAGACATACAGGTTGTGCGTGAACATCAGCGGCAGCAACGACAGCAAGGTCAGCAGCATGCACACCGACACCATGTAGCTGCGGGCGCGCTTGAGATTGCCTGTGTTCCTCAGGATCTTGTCGCTGACGATGCCGCCCAGGGTGTCGCCGACCACGCCGGCGAAGAACACGCTGGAAGCGAACAGCGCCGACTTCTTGATGTCGAGGTCATAGCTGTGCAGGAAGTATTGCGGGATCCAGCTCAGGAACAGCCACAAGGTCCAGCCGTAGCAGAAGTAGACGATGGTGACCGGCATCATGCGCTTGAACAACGGGCCCCATGGAATCTTCGGGCTTTTCTTTTTGCCCGGCGGCAGGATCGCCAGTTCTTCCGACGTGATGCGCGGATGCTTGGCCGGATCTTCCGTGAACACGAAGGCCCACACGATCACCCACACCAGGCTGAACGCACCGAAGATGTAGAACGATTCGCGCCAGCCGTGCGCCGCCATGATCCACACCACCGCCGCCGGCGCCACCGCATTGCCGATCCGTGCGAAGGCATGCGTGATGCCCTGGGCGAAGCCGCGCTTGTCTTTGGCCACCCAGCGCGACATCGCCGTGGTCGCCGCCGGGAAGGTCGCGCCTTCGCCGAGACCGAGCAGCAAACGTGCCAGCAGCAACGACACCAGGCCGCCCGCAAAACCGGTCAGCACCGTGGCCAGCGCCCACAGCAAACCACAATAGATCAGCGTGCGGCGTGCGCCGAACTTGTCGCTGACCCAGCCGCCGATAATTTGAAATACCAGATAGGGATAGGCGAAGGCGGAAAAGACCAGGCCGATTTCCGTCTTCGAGAGATTGAATTCCTTGGCAAAACCGGCCGCGGCGGTGCTGACGTTGACGCGATCGAGGTAGGTGATGAAATACATCATGCATAACATCAATAGCACGACCGTAGTCGCGCGCAGGCGCAGGTGTTTCATTGCTTGTCTCCAGTTGTGGTGCACCGGCGCGTCGTGAAACCTGTGGTTTCGATTCCTCTGCGGGATGTTGCAGCGCCGGTCTTTCGTTATTGATCCACGTTGCCGGCACAGCCCCCTACAAGGTCTGCACCGGCGTTCTTTCCTCCGTTGTTGCTTTTTCTTTTGCGATGCCGTTCAGTGAAAACGATCAGGCGACCTTCAGCGCCGGCTTGTTTTTCTGCGCGATCAGCTTGTCCATTGCAGCCTGAACGCCGCTGCCGGCCAGCTTGACGCCCGCCAGCTTCAATCCCATTTCGCAGCCGGACAGCGTCGCCATCAGCGTCAGCTCATTGGCTTCGCCCAGATGGCCGATGCGGAACATGCCACCCTTCATCTTGCCCAGGCCGGTGCCGAGCGACATGTTGAAGTTTTCGTAGATCACCTTGCGGATCGCGTCGGCGTCGAAGCCGGCCGGCGTCATCACACCCGTCAACACCGGCGAATACACGGCCGGATCGGCGCACTGGATCTCCAGGCCCCAGGCCGTCACCGCATCGCGGCAGGCTGCGGCCAGGCGTTCATGGCGTGCGAAGACGTTGTCCAGTCCTTCACCGAGAATCATTTCCAACGCTTCGTGCAGGCCGTACAGCAGATTGGTGTTGGGCGTGTACGGCCAGTAGCCGGTGGCGTTCATCTCGATGATTTCGCTCCAGCCCCAGAAGGCTTTCGGCAGCTTGGAATTCTTGCTGGCGGCGATGGCTTTCTTCGATACGGCGTTGAAACTGATGCCCGGCGGCAGCATCAGGCCCTTTTGCGAACCCGAGACAGTCACGTCCACGCCCCACTCGTCATGGCGATAATCCGCCGACGCCAAACCGGAGATGGTGTCGACAAGCAGCAGCGCCGGATGACCGGCGGCATCGATAGCCTTGCGTACCGAGGCGATATCGGAGGTCACGCCGGTCGAGGTTTCATTGTGCACCACGCACACCGCCTTGATCTGATGGCCGCTGTCCTTGCGCAGGCGCTCTTCGATTAAATCGGCCTGCACGCCGCGGCGCCAGCCTTCGATGCCGGGCAAGCCGAGGAACTCCGGCTTCAGGCCCAGCGCTTCGGCCATCTTCTTCCACAGCGTGGCGAAGTGGCCGGTCTCGTACATCAAGACGGTGTCGCCTGCGCTCAGGGTATTGGTCAGCGCCGCTTCCCAAGCGCCGGTGCCGGAGGCCGGATAGATGATGACCGGTTGCTCAGTCTTGAAAATCTTCTTGATACCCGCCAGCACCTGCAGACCCAGCGCGCCGAATTCCGGGCCCCGATGATCGATGGTCGGCAAGCTCATGGCGCGCAGGATGCGATCAGGCACAGGGCTGGGACCAGGGATTTGCAGGAAATGACGGCCGGCCGGATGAAAGTCGAGTTTTAACATTTGCTTCTCCTTTGAAATTCGTCTCTGGAAATTGATCTTTTATCGAATTTTGTATTTTGAATGCAAAATACTTTATCAGTGAGATTCAGAGAGGTAAAGGATTTTTTGATCGTTGCAGTCCTTACTCCTGGTACGGAGTCTGATCGTGATTTTTGTAAAAAACCGTGTATATATAGGTACTTGGGTTCGTCAATAAGCGTTTTACGGCAATATTTTTCATCCATACAACACAGGAAAGCTGGTATTTTTGCAATGAAGCGATGGATGCTAAAATAGCGCCGAGCAGCAAATTAAGGATTTTGAATGCAAAATTCAGCCATTGAACTAGATTCGACCGAGCCACAAACCAGCCCCGCCGCCCTGCCGAAACTGGAGCGCCAGCGCCTGCACGACACCGTCGTCGAGCACCTGCGCAACCTGATCGTGGAAGCGGTGCTGATGCCCGGCACCAAACTGAATGAACGTGAACTGTGCGAAACGCTGGGTATTTCGCGCACGCCATTGCGTGAAGCATTGAAGGTATTGGCAGCGGAAGGCCTGATCGAAATCTCGCCCAATCGCGGCGCCTCGGTGTCGAAGATGACCGAGACCGAGATCTGGGAAACCTTTGAACTGATGAGCGGCCTGGAAGCCATATCCGGCGAGTTGGCCTGCGAACGCATCACGCCGGTGGAAGTGGCCGAGATCAAGGCGCTGCACTACGCCATGCTGGCCTGCAAGGCGCAGAACGACCTGCCCGGCTATTACAGCCGCAACCAGGCCATCCACAACAAGATCAACAAAGCCGCGCGCAATTCGGTGCTGCACCAGACTTATCTGGGCCTGAACCGCCGTCTGCAGGCGCTGCGCTTCAAGTCAAACTTCCGCCCGGAAAAATGGGACAGCGCCGCGCACGATCACGATGAAATGGTCAAGGCGCTGGAAGCGCGCGACGGCAAACGCCTGGCCGCGGTCCTGCGCCAGCATTTGCTGGACAAGCGCGACGCCGTGTTGAACGTGCCGGTGCCGCCGGCCACGAATGAAGCGCCTGCGGGGAAAACGAATAATCAATAAAAACAGTAGGAAAGTTGTCGCTGAAGGCCATCGCTTGCGGTGGCTTTTTTTTGGCTGCAAGGAGAATGGGCGAGGAAGAGAAGAAGAGAAATCCGGGAGACAAAAAGCAAAAATGGAAGCCGGGACTGCGCTTCCATTCTGATTTTGCTTTTGATGCTGTTTTTACGAAGCCTTGCTGCCTGCTTCGATACCAATATTCGACAACATCAAGAATATTGGTAGGCACGATTGGACTCGAACCAACGACCCCTACCATGTCAAGGTAGTGCTCTAACCAGCTGAGCTACGCGCCTAGTGAAGAAGCGAGATTATAGGGGCATTTTTTATTTTTGGCTAGTCCCGGCGAAAAGTTTTTGAAAAAATCTTCGCCGGCGACTTTCCGGCAACCAGGCAAGCGCCCGCAATCCCTACTGCCGTCTGGCTTCCAGCACGCCCTTCACTTCCCGGATCACGGTCAGCGCCTTCTGCAATTGCGCGGTCGAACCGATCTCGGCGGTGAAGCCCATGCGCGCCTGGCCCTTCATGCTTTGCGTGCTGACGCCGATGACGTTGATTTTTTCGCGCAGGAAGATTTCCGAAATATCGCGCAACAAACCCTGGCGGTCGCCGGCCAGCACAAAGATGTCGACAGGATAAACGGTGTCCTTGCCGGATGCGCCCCATTCGGTCTGGATAACGCGTTCGGGCGCCTTGCTGCTCATCTCGGTAAAATTCTTGCAGGTCAGCCGATGGATCGACACACCCTTGCCGCGCGTGACGAAGCCGACGATGGTGTCTGGCGGCGCTGGCTTGCAACAACGCGCCAGCTGCGTCATCAGGCCCTCTGTGCCAACCACCAGCACGCCCGATTTGGCGCCCTGCACCACGCTGGAGGCGCGGCTCTTGCGCGTGATGGAGGCTTCATCAGGTTCGGTCTGCCGGTTCTCCCGACCTTCCTCGCCTTCGTGCAACATCTGCTCGATCTGGCGCGGGCTGAATTCATCCTTGCCCAGCGACAGGCACAGATCATCGACTTTGCCGAAGCCGAGTTTATGCGCCAGCTCTTCCAGGTTGACGGCGGTCTTGCCTTCGCGCTGCAGCGTTTTTTCCAGCACGGTGCGGCCGTGGGCCAGCGTCTCTTCCTGTTCGATGGCGTTGAACCACGCGCGCACCTTGGAGCGCGTGCGCGAACTGGCCGCATACCCAGGGCTCAGCCAGTCACGCGAGGGACCGACGCCGGGGCCGCTCTTGACGGTGATGATGTCGACGGTCTGGCCATTCTTGAGCGGCGTATTCAGCGGCACCATGACGCCGTCGACGCGTGCGCCGCGGCAGCGGTGGCCGACGTCGCTGTGCAGGTGATAAGCGAAGTCGATCGGCGTGGCGCCGCTCGGCAACTCGATCACGCGCGCTTGCGGCGTCAATACATAGATACGCTCGTCGAGCGTGGTCGACTTGAGCTTCTCGACCCAGTCGCGGCGCACTTCTTCCTGCTCCACGACGGCGTCGGAGACTTCGCTCTTCCACGCCAGCAGCTGGCGCAACCAGGCGATCTTTTCGTCGTACTTCTGCGCGGCGAAATTGGAACCGCCGCTTTCCTTGTAGCGCCAGTGCGCGGCCACGCCGTATTCGGCGAAGTGATGCATCTCGCGCGTGCGGATCTGCACTTCCAGCGGGCGGCCGTCTTCGGCCACGACGACCGTATGCAGCGACTGATAGCCGTTCTGCTTGGGCCGCGAAATGTAATCGTCGAACTCCTTGGGAATCGGCACCCAGATGTTGTGGATGATGCCGAGCACGGTGTAGCAATCCTTGACGTCATCGACGATGACGCGGAAAGCGCGCACGTCATAGAGCTCGGAGAAATCGATGGACTTGCCGCGCATCTTGTTCCAGATGCTGTAGATGTGCTTGGGACGGCCGGAGACTTCCGCCTTGATGTCGGCTGCGGTCAGCTCGGTGCGCAAGCGTTCGATTGCGGTGGCGACAAACTCGGCGCGCTCGATGCGCTTCTCTTCCAGCATCTTGGCGATGCGCTTGTACGTAACCGGCTCGATGAAACGGAAGGACAAATCCTCCAGCTCCCATTTGAGCTGCCAGATGCCAAGGCGGTTAGCCAGCGGCGCGTAGAGATCGAAGGTCTCGCGCGCATATTGCGCGGTGGTCTCGTTCTCCATCTTGTTCTCGGCGAAATAGCGCAAGGTGGTCACGCGCGACGCCAGCCGCACCAGCACCACGCGCATGTCGGTGGCCATCGCCAGCAGCATCTTGCGCAGCGTTTCGATCTGCGCCGCAGCCTGTTGCGCGGCGTTCTTGCCGCGCAGGACTTCCTGCGGCTGCTGGAAAGTCAGGCCGTGGAAACGCATCAGCTGACGCACGCCGGCGACCAGGTCGGCGATGTCTTTGCCGTAACGCTCTTCGATCGTCGCGGCAACGTCGAGATCGAGAAGATGCAGCTCGAACAGCAGCCCGGCAATACGCGTCTCGGCGTCGACGTTGAGTGCCGTCAGCACGCCGGCCACGCCCTCCACGAATGCCAGCGCGTCCTGCCCCGACGTGATCGGCTTGCCGCGATAAATCGGCTCGACGAAGGCCAGCGCCTCCAATACACGTGCGCTGTCTTCCGGACTCAGGCCGGCGACGATGGAGGCGCTGCCCTCCTGCTGAACTGCGACGACAGAAACCATGAAACCTTTGCCTGATTCGATAAACGTTGAAGACCGCGTTGAAGAGTAAGAGTGCGTCGGAAGATTACTTCTGAGCGGCGACGATGATGATTTCGACCAGTAATTCCGGACGCGCCAGCTTGGCTTCGACGGTGGCGCGCGGCGGCGTGTTGCCTGCAGGCACCCAGGCGTCCCAGACGGCGTTCATGCCCTCGAAATCCTTGACGTCGGCAATATAGATCTGGCACGACAGGATATGTTCCTTGCTGCTGCCGGCCTCAGCCAACAGGCGATCGATATGGCCCAGCACTTCCCGCGTCTGGCCTTCGATATTCTGGGTGGTGTCTTCGGCAATCTGGCCCGCCAGATAGACGGTGCCGTTATGGATGGCGACTTCGGAAAGACGCTTGCCTACGTGGAGACGTTGAACTGTCATGATGTTTCCTCTCAATCAATATGGGCTCGGCGAAGAATGAATTCAACCGAGCAAAAAGTCCTTGGCGACCTGGATTTGCTGAGCGTGCATGAAAGTCGGCGCATGGCCGACGCCCTCCAGCTCTACCAGTTTCGCCTTGGGACCGCGTTGTGTCATGGCCTGCGCCACTTCCGGCAGCAGCAGGTCGGATTGCGCACCGCGCACCAGCAGCGTCGGACAGCGGATCGCATCGTAGGCGGCCCACAGCATGGCTTCGCCGATGCTCGCCGCTTCCGGGGTCATGGTCTTGAACGGCTCGGCCAGGCGCAAGTCGTAGTGGCGCTTCCACTTGCCCTCTTCGTCCTGGCGCAGAACGTCCCTTGCCAGCTTGTGCCATTCCTCATCGGTATGCGGACCGAAGCTCGCCGAAATCGTACGGATATATTGCGCGGCCTCCTCGAACGTGGCGAAGCGCACGTCCTGGCCGATGTATTCGCCGATGCGCGCCAGCGCCGAACCGTTAATAGAGGGGCCGATATCGTTGAGCACCAGGCGGCGTATCGGATTGTCCGGCAAGGAAGCCAGTCCCATACCGATCAGGCCGCCCATCGAGGTGCCGAACCAGTCGACACTGTCGGCATCGAGCCGCGCCAGCAGCGTGACCATGTCGCTGACGTACTGCGGAATCGCGTAATTCTGTGGATTGCCCAGGCGGCCGGAACGGCCGCGCCCGACCACGTCGGGGCACACCACCCGATAGGTGTCGCACAAGTCGCGCGCCATCACGTCAAAATCGTCGCTCACGCGCGTGACGCCGTGGACGCAGACCAGCACGTTCGGATTGTGCGGATCGCCCCACTCTTTGTAAGCCATGGAATGCAAACCGGCTGGCGAAATACATTGAACTGTCTTCAATACAGCTTGTGTCATGGTCTCAACCGATTTGAATTGGAATAGCACACATTTTACTACCTGCCGTGGGTGTTGTAGACCGGAAATGCCGCGGGGCGGCAATCCGTCCCGGTGTCGGGGAAGTCTGCGACATCGATAAAAACCGCGAAATGCATCATGCAGCGGAAACATTGGCCTCATTCCTGCCAAAGTCGCTGCTATAATGCGTTCCTTTTCCGGCCTCCTGCGCCGGAAACACTCAGGGCCTGAGTGGTGAAATTGGTAGACACAGCGGACTTAAAATCCGCCGCTTACCTGGAAAGGGGCGTACCGGTTCGATTCCGGTCTCAGGCACCAAGAAGCAGTTCCAAGCAAACCCAAAGAAATTCAAAAGCCCGCACGCCACCAGGCCTTGCGGGCTTTTCTTCGCGCAGCTTCCTGCTCGGAGGCTCTTCAATCCCCGGCCGCCTGCCCGTCGAACAAGTGCTGGTTGATACTCTCCAGCGAAAACGGTTTCGACACCACCTTGAAGCCGCTCTTCATCGCCGATTGCAGATCTTCGGCATAGCCGCTAATCAGGATCACCGGCAGCGCGGGGTGGGACAGCCGTAGTCTCTTCGCCAGCGCAATGCCGGTGATGCCTCCGGGCATGTGGATATCGGAGATGACCAGTTCGACCTGGTTGTTCAACAGGAATTGCTCCGCATCCATCGCATTCTTCATGTGCGTGACCGTGTGTCCGGCGGTCTGCAGCAACGTGATGATGCCGTCGGCGACGTCGAGGTTATCTTCGACCAGCAGCAGCTTCAACGGCTTCACTGCGACGGGAGTTGCAGCCGATACCAACGCCTGCGGCGCTTCGTCGGCAGCCGGCAGGAAGATAGACACCGTAGTGCCGACGCCAAGCGTGCTCTCCAGTTCGACATGGCCGCCCGCTGCGCGCGCAAAATTCTGTACCTGCGACAATCCCAGCCCGGTTCCCTTGCCCGCTTCCTTGGTCGTAAACAACGGGTCGAATGCTTGTCTGCGCGCACTCTCGGACATGCCGATGCCGTGATCGATGACGGCCAGGCGCACAAAATAATCGTGCGCCTGCATCTCATCGCGCTTGAGCACGTTGCCGATCTGCAGCGTGATCCCGCCTTCCGAAGGGCTGGCGTCGCGCGCGTTCATGAGTACGTTGATCAGCGCCAGCTGCAACTCGATCGGATCGACGCAGACCGGCCAGGTGTCGGGTTCCACCACGACGGTACAGCGCTCGGCGCCGATCGGATTGAGCAGCAGAGTCTGCCACTCGGACATGCGTGTCTGCAGCGAAAAGATCTCCGGCTTGAGCGGCTGGCGCCGGCTCACGCCGAGCAATTGCCGCGTCAGTTGCTGCCCGCCGTTGACGGCCCGCTCGATGGCATCGATCTGCTTCTCGACGCCGGCGATGCGCTTGAGGCGGATGATCTGGATGCCGGTCGTGACCACCATCAGGCAATTGTTGAAATCGTGCGCCACGCGGCCCAGCAACTTGCCGAGCGCTTCAAACTTTTGAGATTCGCGCAGGGTGGATTCCGCCTTGTGGCGCAAGGTGAATTCATGACGCCAGTGTCCCCAGGCGACACGCTGGTCCTTGACCTTGCGAATGGAAAAAATGATGATCCCGCACAGCAAGCCGCTCGGCACCAGCAGCAAACCGGCGGCCAAGGCCATGTAGGAAAGCCAGGAATTCCAGACGTGGGATAGCGAACCTGCCGACACCACATAAAGATCGTGATTGGCGACACGCCGGTAGGCGATGATTTTTCTCGTCCCGTCCAATGGCGAGACGCCGGTCAGTGCGCCCGAGATCGGGTCTGTTCCGATGCCGAGAAAGAATGGCGCTGCCGGAGGCACGACGGCGAGCTGGCCAGGCATTTTCGGATACCGCACCAGGATGGCACCGTCCTGCCGCACCAGCGACAGGGACTGATGCATCTCACCCGGAAGCATTTCCTCGTAAAACGCCAGGAAATAGTTGGGATCGAGCGACACCAGAATGATTCCCTGGAATTCGCCATCTTCCGACCGCCGGGCGACGCCGTCGGTAAACAATGGTTGCTGCGCCCGTCGTCCGACCACGATCGGCGAGACCGATTCCTGCTTGCCGTCCTTGAGCGCGGTGAAATAGTCGCGATCCGCAATCGAGATCTGCGGCACGGGATAGTCGCGGCTATGCGCAAGCACGTCCCCGTCTTTCCCGATCACGGCCACGGCGATCACCTGCGGCAAACCGGCGATCATGCGGCGCAACTTGATATGGATGCTTCTTTGCTCCGCGCGGATGCGATCTTCGCTCATTCCCACGAGCGCGTCTTCGACCCGCCCCTTGAGCGCGGCGTTCAGTTCGAACACCTTGTCGGCATGCTCCTTGGCGACCACGGTGGCGCGCGCTGCTGACAATGCGGCCTGTTCGTTCAACGTGCGCCATTGCACGAAGCCGAGCACGCTCAGCAGCGCCAGCGCTGTCAGGACGCACAAGGCAAGCAAGGCGCTGAGAAGTCGCAGTTGCAGGTCAAAAGCAACGCGCGGCGCGCTGATATCCGTAGCGTCCATCGCCATTGGTTCTTTATTGTTGGTATCCAAGAGCTCGTCCCGGTGTCTGTTTTCCGCCCTGCTGAAAGCCTGCCGCTCGCATTTCATGGCTACGCATGATCCCCCGCGAGTTTCACCGGAAGCTTGTCAAAAAACCATCCGGTAATTCAGGAGTATCCCCAAACCCGTGAATAATGAGTAGGTTGATAAACACTGATTGAAATGTAGGACAACAGGAAAGACGTCTTGCCTGAGCGCCCTGCGGGTCAGACCGCCGGTTAGGTTTTTTCCTCCGTGACGTGCGCGTGCAAGGCTTCGCCGATGGCATAGTAATTTCCGCCGGCGATGTAGTGCAGGCTGCGCCACTCCGGACCGGCATCTTCGAAGTGCCAGTGGCCGTCGCGAAAGACCCGCGTGTCGGCCCAGGCGGCGGTCACTTCACCGATGAACAGATCATAGGTGTTCTGGTTGTGCGGTTCGGGAATCAGGCGGCATACCAGCCATGCCGAGCAGCCGGCCACCAAAGGCTGGTCATTGCCGTCTGCACGGAACAGTTCCACTCCGCAACGGTTGAGTTTGTCCGGCGCCTCCGACAGGCTGCTGCTCCCGACCGCCTGCGTCAATTCGAGCTGCGCAGCGTTGGGTACCTGCAAAACGAAGAAACCGCTTTTTTCCACCAACGCCCGGGTGGCGGTGGCCTTGTCCAGCACCACCGTCACCTTGGGTGGAGAAAAATCCAGCGCGCAGGCCCAGGCTGCGGCCATCACGTTGGCCGTTCCTCCGTGTTCGGCGGAGACCAGCACGGTCGGGCCATGGTTCAAAAGCCGATAGGCCTTGGCCAATTCAACCGGCGAAATATGTTCATTCATGGAAATCGGCTGCAGGGGAAAACGGCCATTATCGCCGAAGGCTGCACACCCTGCAGCCTCGGGCCGGGTACGCCGATCAGGTGCGGAATCAGGCCGTGCGGATCCGTTGAAACACCAGCGGCGCGCAAGCCAGGAAAGCATCGAGCTTGATGTCGATGACCAGGTCCAGGTCTTTCGGCACCGTCAATCCGTAAATCCATTTACGTACGCCAATGTAGAAAATCGCCGCGTGCAATCCCCAGACGAACTCGATCTCATGTTCATATTGCTGGGGCGTCGGCGCCGACACATTGAATTCGCGCCGCATCTCGCCCAGCACGACGTTGAAGATACGTTCGCGCAAGCGCGCCAGGTAGCGGTCGTTGATGCCCTCGCGCGTCATGCCGGCGAACATGAAGATGCGGATCCAGTTGCTCGTCAGGATCGCGCGTCCGTACAGCTGGTAAAAGCGCCGCAGGCGCTGCTCCAGCGAACGGCTGCGATCGACCAGGATGCGCTCCCATTCCGGATCCCAGCGCGACAGATAGACCTCCTCGAATACACGATCGACCAGCATCTTCTTGCTTGGAAAATAGCGGTACAGCAAAGGCTGCGTCACGCCGATCTCCCTGGCCAGGTCACGGGTGCTGGCGGAAAATCCATGCGCCGCGAAATGCTTGATGGCCTTGCTCAGTATCTGTCGCTCCCGCTCTTGCGGCGCCAGTCTGCGGGCCGCCAGCTTTTCTGCCGGCTTCCGCATGTTGCCTTGCGTCGTTGTCGGCGATGCTGCAGCCTTCTTGTCGGTCATTGCCGTCTCCTCGTTCACCTGCAGTTCCGAAAGCGCCAGCGCCGGCCGTCTCCCCGCGACCGGCGTCGGGAATCGCAACCTCAGGCCAGCGCCAGCCGCTGTGCAGGTCCGCGCACGACCGGTGCCGGCCGGGACTTGTCGGCGGCGCGGAGCGTCGCCTGCCCTTCCGTCTCGCCATCCAGGCGGAAGCTGCTGACCATCGCCGCTAGCGCCGTCGCCTGGTCGCGCAGGCTGCTCGCGGCGGCGGCGGCTTCCTCGACCAGCGCCGCGTTCTGCTGGGTAACCGAATCCATTTCGGTAATGGCGACGCTGACGTGGCTGATGCCGGTGCGTTGCTCACTCGACGCCGCGCTGATGGCCGCGATGATGCTGGTTACGCTGTCGACGCTGGCCACCACGTCGCCGATGGTGGCGCCGGCCTGCGCCACCATGGCGGTGCCGGCGTCGATGCTTCTGACCGAGTCGTCGATCAGTCCCTTGATTTCCTTGGCCGCGGCGGAGCTGCGCTGGGCCAGGTTGCGCACTTCGGTGGCGACCACGGCAAAGCCGCGCCCTTGTTCACCGGCGCGCGCCGCCTCGACCGCCGCGTTGAGCGCCAGGATGTTGGTCTGAAAAGCGATGCCGTCGATCGAAGCGATGATGGCTTCGATGCGTCCGGCACTTGCGTTGATGGCGTCCATGGTCGTCACCACGCCGACCATCGCTGCGCCGCCGCGTTGCGCCACGTCGGCCGCATTGCTCGCCAGCGCATTGGCCTGAATGGCGCTTTCGGCGTTCTGTGCAACCGCTTGCGTGAGCTGCTCCATCGAGGCGGCGGTTTCTTCCAGCGAGCTGGCCTGGATTTCGGTGCGCGCCGACAGATCGAGGTTGCCGGTGGCGATCTGCGACGATGCGGTGGCGATGGTTTCGGCGCTAGTGCGAATCGCGCCGATCATCTGCGCCAGGTTCTCCTGCATCAGTTTCATGGCAAACAGCAGGCTAGAGTTATCGCCCATTGCAGTCGTCACCGGCGTGCTGAGGTCCTTGCCGGCGATCTGCATCGCCACCGACGCCGCGTATTCGGGGCTGCCGCCGATCATGCGCTGCAGACTGCGATTGACGCCGGCGATGACCGCGAACAGCAGCACGCAAACCACGGCCAGCATGCCCGCCGCTTTTTGCAGCGAACTGTAGAAGGCGCTGTCGATGTCATCGACATAAAGGCCGGCCACCAGCACCCAACCCCAGGGCTTGAAGCTCACAATGCGGCTGAGTTTGGTGGATGGCTCGTTCTGCCCGGGGCGCAACCACAGGTAGCTCAGAAATCCCTCGCCCTCATGCGAGGCGGCGACCCGCGCCGCCTCGCGAAAAACATAAAAGCCGGCCGGGTCCTTGAAGTCGCTCATGTCCTTGCCATCGTTGCCGGGATTGGCCGGATTCTGGATTGCCGTGGCATTCATGCCGAGCAGCGATACGTAGCCGTCTTCGCCGTAGCGGATATTCCTGAGCACGGCCTTGGCCTGACGCTGCGCTTCTGCGACCGTGAGCTTGCCCGCCTCCGCTTCTGCGGCAAAACCTTCGACGATCTTCAGCGCCGCCTGATCGACGTTACTCAGGTCGGCCCGGCGTTCCTCGTAGCGCAACTGGCGCGCTTCAAGAATGTGAAAGATCGAAATGGCGCATATGCACAGCAGGCTTGCCGCCAACGGCAGCCAGAGCTTGGCGCGGAATGTCAGTTTCTTCATGTTGTTCCCCTGTTTGTGATGTTTCAGCGACCGGTGTGCGGCAATCTCCGCTGCCGGATCGGATGGATCAATCGTCCGATCAATATCGGCACGTACGTTGTTCGTGGGCGGCGACGGCGCTGCGCACCGCGCGATCGCATAACTGTTGCCGCTGCAGCAAGACGGTCGCGGCCTCCCGGTCGACGCCCTTGCCGAAGAAATATCCCTGCGCCTGGTCGCAGCCGTGGCGGCTCAGGAATTCCAGCTGCACGCGGTCCTCGACGCCCTCGGCGACAATGTTGCGGTTCATGACGTGCGCCAGCGCGATCACGGCCTTGACGATTTCCGCATCGTCGCTGTCGACGGCGAGGTCGCGAATGAAGCTGCGGTCAATCTTGAGCGTGTGGATCGGGAAGCGCTTGAGATAATTCAGGCTGGAATAGCCGGTACCGAAATCGTCGATCGCCAGCCGCACCCCCATCTCGTTGAGCCGGCGCAGGGTCTCGACCGCGACTTCCGGCGTTTCCATGACGACGCTTTCGGTAATTTCCAGCACCAGGCTGGAGGCCTCGCAGCCGGTGCGCTCAAGGGCGCGCCTGACCATGTTGACGATGTCGTCCTGACGAAACTGGGTGGCCGACAGATTGACCGACACCTTGATGTCGCCGCCGAGTCCGGCCTGGCGCCATGCGACCACTTGCCGGCACGAGGTATCGAGAACCCACTCGCCGATCGGCACGATGAGGCCGGTCTCTTCGGCCAGCGGGATGAACTTGTCGGGAAAGATCGTCGGCATTCCCGGCGGCTGCCAGCGGATCAGCGCTTCGAAGCCGACGACGCGGCGCGTCCGTATGTCCACCTGCGGCTGGAAAGCCAGCACGAACTCGTCGCGCTCCACTGCACGGCGCAAGGCGGCATCCAGGCGCAGGAACTCGAGCGCATCCTTGTTCATTTCGTTCACGTAGAACTTGTAGCGGCCCTTGCCGTCCTGCTTGGCTTCGTACATGGCGGTGTCGGCGTTCTTCAGCAGCGCCACGCAATCGTCGCCGTCGCGGTCGTACAAGCTGATGCCGATGCTGCTGCTCAGGTACAGCTCGTGCCCGCTGAGCGGCATCAGTTCGCTGACGGCGCCGATGATCTTCCGACTGACTGCCGCGACGTCTTCGGCGCGGCCGGCGTCGGCCAGCACCACGACGAACTCGTCGCCGCCCAGCCGCGCCACGGTGTCGCCTGCACGCACGGCTCCGCGCAGGCGGCGCGCGACTTCGACGATGACCTTGTCGCCGACATCATGGCCGAGGCTGTCGTTGATGTTTTTGAACCGGTCGAGGTCGATGAACAGCACGGCCAGCGCATTCCCGGTCCGCCGCGCACGCTCGATTTCCTGAGACAGACGGTCCATCAGCAGTCCGCGATTGGGCAGTCCGGTCAGGATGTCGTGGCTGGCAAGATGGCGTATTTTCCTGTCGGCATTCTTGCGCTCGGTAATGTCTTCGATGGCGGCAATAAAACGGACTTTACCGCCGCTGTCGCGCATCGACGAGACCGTCACCTGCCCCCACAGATAAGCGCCGCTCTTTTGCAGATAGCGCTTCTCGCGCACATAGTCACGTACCTCGCCGGCCAGTATCTTGCGCGTCATTTCCGGATCGTCACCGATGTCCTCCGGATGCGTGATGTCGGCCAGTGTCATCTGCTGCAACTCACTGTCGTCGTAGCCAAGCACGCAGCGCAATTTCTGGTTGCTGCGCAGCACGCGTCCGTCTTCTCCCAGATGCGCCAGCCCGACTGCAGTCTGATGGAAAGACAGGCGGAATCGCTCTTCGCTCTCGGCCAGTTCGGCCTTCGCTTCAAGCACCCGGGAAATGTCGTGCGCCACCAGCAACAGCAGGCTTTCCTCGCCGTCTTCAATGCGCGACAGCCCGAACTGGTAATTGCCGTTGCGCGCGACGCCTTGCTCGTCCACCAGATTGATGCCCTGATGCGGGATGCCGGAGGCGAGCACACCCTGCGCCGCGCGGTACAAGGACGGCACCGCGAAAATATCCGGTAGCGCCAGATCCTTGGCGTCTTGGCCGGCCGCCAGTGCGAGGATGCGGCGCATGACTGGGTTGACCGAGCGCAACCGGTATTGACCGTCCATGACCAGCAAGCCGTTGGGCGTGCAACTGAAAATGTGTTCAGAGTAGTTGCGATAGCGGTCCAGGGATTTCCGCTCGGCCGCGGCGCTGGCGTCGGCCAGCGCGCCGAGATCGCGGAATGCCGACTCGAGCAGACCGGTCAACGCCATCAACAGCTTGCCGGGGTCGGCGCCCAGTTGCGCGCCGAGGATGGGCAACAAGCCGCATAGATACTCCCGATAGCCGGCGAGATAGAAATAGGCGCTGGAATGCTCGCCGGCGACCGTCGAAGCCTGCTCTAACCCTGCCACGATGCGCTTGCTCAGCGCATCGTGGCTCCTGGTTCCGACGTTGCGCAGCCCGACCAGGCGTTGCAGGCCGGCGCGGATTCCCGGACCTGATCTGCGCGCGTGTTGCAGACGAGCCAGACCCAATTCGACAAGTTCGCTGAAGTTCTTGCGGATATCGATGATGCTGCCGTCGGCATCCAGATAGCTGGCATCGCTGATGATGTGGCTGATGTGGTCCATGGGCGCATTTCCTGTTCCGGCCGTCGTCGCGAGGGCTCAACAATGCAGAACGACAAAAATAGAGAGCTGTGGCCTGGTCACCTGTTGCCGGCGGTCACGCCTGGCGAAGTTGCTTTGCGGCTTCTCTTATTTATCAGTCGATCATTAAAAGAATATTTTTTTGGCCGCCTGGACGCTGCGGCCGCCTGTCCGGAACGCCTGTTGCGAAAGCTCCAAAACCGGATGCGCCAACTGTAACTTAACGATCGGAGACTGATAATATGCAGGGAATCGTTAATGCTATTGCGTAGAACGCAAAGGTGGCCATGGACCGGTTTTCCGAATTGAAGGCTTTTTCGCTGGTCGCCAGCACCGGCGGCTTTTCATCGGCGGCCCGCCATCTGGGACTGGCGCCCTCGTCCGTGGCGCGTCTTATCGACGCGCTCGAAAAGCGCATCGGCGCCACGTTGCTGAACCGTTCCACGCGCAGCGTCACACTGACCGACAACGGCCGCGCGTACTACGAAAGCGCATTGCAGATCCTCGAACACATGGAAGCCGCGGACAACGCCGCCGCCGCCCACGAAAGCGAACCGCAAGGCCTGTTGCGCATCACCGCGCCGGTGACGTTCTGCACCATGTACATCGCGCCGGTCATCAGCGAACTCGGACGACGCCACCCCAAACTGCAACTCGAATTCCATTTGAGCGACGGCTTCAACAACATGATCGACGAATCGATCGACGTCGCCATCCGCATCGGCGCCAACGACGATCAACCCAATCTCATCGCGCGCCGCCTGACCAGTCATGAGCGCATCATCTGCGCAAGCCCGGCTTATCTTTCCGCACACGGGGTCCCACAGGAGCCGGTCGACTTGCTCGCGCACAACTGCCTGCAGTTTGCCTACGACGGCGCGCGTCGCGGATGGCGGCTGCGTCGCGACGGGCATGTCGAAGACATCGGCGTGCACGGCAACCTGACGATCAACAATGCCGAGGTATTGCGGCGCGCCGCGCTCGACGGCATGGGCGTCGTAATGCTGGCCGACTGGCTGGTGCGCGAGGATCTTGCGGCGGGCAAGCTGACGCGCGTGCTGGCGGATTACCAGGCCAATCCGGGCGCCATGGACGTCGGACTGTACGCCATGTATCCCGTCAATCGGCGCGGCTCCATCAAGGTCCGGGCCTTTGTGGACCTGCTCGCGGAACAACTGCAAAGATCGCAGCCGCATGCTGCGGCAGAAGCTGCGCCACACTGATTCCGGCATCTCATTTCCGAGCGGAAACCTCCTCATACTCTCGTATGATTGGCGAAGGGCAGCCCGGGACATAACATGGAACAAGGGTGCAATGACGCCCCCGGGGGAAAACACGATGAAGCTATATGAAACGCTCGCGGAAACCATCAGGGAACAAATCGCTCGCGGCGTCATGCGCGAGGGCGAAAAGATCCCGTCGGTCCGGCGCACCAGCCAGCAACATAACCTCAGCATTTCCACCGTGATCCGCGCCTACCTGTTGCTGGAGAGCCGTGGCGTGATCGAGAGCCGGCCGCAGTCGGGCTATTTCGTGCGGGCCGGACAAAAGGACTCCGCGCCATCATCGCGCGCGCCGCGCGTGGACCTCCCGGTGGCGACAACGCCGACCGTGGAAAACCCCTCGTCGTACGCACTGGTGCTGTCCAACCTGCGCATGATCAATTGCAAGAATTCGGTGCCGCTCGGCTCCCCCTACCCCGACCCGTCGCTGTTTCCCGAAGCCAGGATCAGCCAGCTCGCGCGCAGTCTCTATAAACGCCGCGAACGCCAGGAGCTGATCGGCGCGCTGCCGCCCGGCCATCCTGAACTGATCCGGCAAATCGCCCGCCGCCATCTCGAAACCGGACTGGCGATCGACGCCGCCGAAATCATCATCACCGAAGGCGCCACCGAAGCCATCAACCTGTGCCTGCAAGCGGTCGCCAGGAGCGGCGACGCCGTCGCCGTGGAGGCGCCTGCCTACTACGCCGTACTGCATGCCATCGAACGCATGGGCATGCGCGCCGTGCCGATCGCCACCGATCCCGAAACCGGCATCGACATTGACGCACTGGAAGAAGCGATCGCCACCGAAGGCATCGTCGCTTGCATCGTCATGCCGAATTTCCAGAATCCACTGGGCTTCGTCATGCCCGAGCGGCGCAAGAAAATGCTGGTGGAGATGATGTGCAGGCATGACCTGCCGCTCATTGAGAACGACGTCTACGGCGAACTGCATTTCGACGAGCAGCGCCCCAAATCGCTGAAGGCCTTCGACCGCGCCGGACTGGTGCTGTACTGCAGTTCCTTCTCCAAGAGCCTGACTGCCGAACCGCGCATCGGCTGGACCTTGCCGGGACGCTATCGCGCAAGCATCGAACAACTCAAATTCCTCAACACGGTGACCACGCCGCCGACGCCGCAAATGGCGATCGCCGAATACCTCAAGAACGAAGGTTACGACTACCACCTGCGCCGCCTGCGCAAGACCTATGCGCAACAAGTGCGCATCATGAGTGCAGCGGTGCTGCGCTTCTTCCCGGCAGGCACCATCGTCTCGCACCCGACAGGCGGCTATCTGCTGTGGGTCGTCATGCCTGCGCATGTCGACGCGCTGGAGTTGTATTCACGTGGGCACGGCGTCGGCATCAGCATCGCGCCCGGCACCATGTTCAGCCTCGACGCCAAGTTCCGCAATTGTCTGCGCCTGAACTGCAGCTTCCCCTGGAGCCCCAAACTGGAAGCCGCAGTGCAAACGCTCGGCGGCATCGCCACGCAGCTGGATGCAGTAAGGCCCATTGCGGCAACGCCCTCTGCGGCTTTGCCGGAAGTTCCCCGTCCCCGCGCAGCCGCTCAGGGAAGCGGATTGACCAAGCTTAAATGAGATGCGCGCATGGCGAGCGCAGCATCATCCACCGCCGTGAACCAATGCCGCAGATCGCCGATCGTACCGGGACGGGCGAACAGATAGCCCTGGAAATTGCCGCAGCCGATCTTCTTCAGCGCAGCCCATTGTTCCGCCGTCTCCACGCCTTCCGCCACTACCTGCAGCCCCATGCTCTGCGCCAGATTGACGATGGTCCTGACGATCGATGAGGCGTGCGGGGTCAGCAACATGTCCTGCACGAACGAGCGGTCGATCTTCAACTGGTCGATCGGCAGCTTCTTGAGATAACTCAGCGACGAGTAGCCGGTGCCGAAATCATCAAGCGAGAAACCGACGCCGTGCGTCTTGAGCATGCTCATCTTGTGGATCAGGTCTTCGACGTCGGTGAGCAGCATGCTCTCGGTCAGCTCCAGTTTGAGGCGGCGCGGATTGGCGCCGGTACGCTCGATGATCTGCAGGATGCGCTGGGTGAATTCCGGCTGGCGGAACTGGCGCGCGCTGACGTTGACGGCGATCGTGAGATGCGCGGTGTCGCGATGCGCCGACCATTGCACCAGTTGTTCACAGGCGGTTTCCAATGCCCATTCACCGAACTCGACGATGATGCCGGACTTCTCGGCCTGGGTGATGAAGGTCCCGGGAAACACCAGTCCGCGCTGCGGATGGCGCCAGCGCATCAGCGCTTCGACGCCGCTCAGGCGACCGTCATTGTCGACGATGGGCTGGTAATGCAGCAGCAGTTCCTTGCGCGCCAGTGCATGCCGCAGGTCCGTCTCCAGCATGGCGATTTCATCGAGCGCCTCCTGCATGCGCGGGTCGAAGAAGCGGAACGTATTACGCCCCGCCGCCTTGGCTTCGTACATGGCCATGTCGGCCTGGCGCAACAGGTCGTTGACGGTATGCAGACCGGCGCCGAACATCACCACGCCGATGCTGGGCGTACTGCGCAACTCATAGGAACCCAGCGCATAGCCGGCGTTGAGCGCCGCCAACACCTTACGGCAGACGAACTCGGCATTGTTGCCGGCTTCTTCCGGCGAGGCGCCAAGGTCATCCAGCAGAATCACGAACTCATCTCCGCCGAGTCGCGCCACTGTATCCACCTCGCGCGTGACCTGCGTAAGCCGGCGCGCCACCAGCCCCAGCAACTGATCGCCCATGTCGTGACCCATCGTGTCGTTGAGCGATTTGAAATTATCAAGATCGACGAAGATCACGGCGCCGTGATAACTGCCGCGCTCGCTGCGCGCCACCGCGTGCGCCAGGCGCTCCAGCAGCAGTCGCCGATTGGGCAGATTGGTGAGGCCGTCGTAGAAGGCCAGATGCGCGATCTCGGCCTCGGCCTGCTTGCGCGCGCTGATGTCCATGCGCGTGCCGACCATACGTACCGCACGCCCATGCGCATCGCGCTCCACCACCCGGCCGCGGCACTGGATCCAGACCCAGTGGCCGTCGCGATGCCACATCTGGTATTCCGCTTCGAACGAGTGGCTGCTGTCGAGCAGATGCTGGCGCAATACCCGGTCGAGCTCGTGGCGATGCTCGGGATTCACCAGGCTGCGCCATTCGCCGGGCGTGCTGTGCTGACGCTCGGCCGGATAGCCGAGCATGGCGTTGGCGCGCGCATCGACGGTACGGATGTCGCTCGGGATGTCCCAATCCCACAGACCCAGATTGGCGCCGCTCAGCGCCAGCTCGATGCGTTCGGCGGTCTCGGCCTGATGTGCTTCGTGCACGCGGGTCAGATGCCGGGCGATGCGGCGACGCCGTTGCACCAGCGCCAGCGCCAGCGAACCGACCATGGCAAAGACGCACCACGCCATCAGGTAGGACATCGCCAGGTCGTGCCAGCCGGCGTGCAGTTTGTCGACGCTGCGCGTGAGGCTGATGACCAGCGTCTTGTCGAGTCCGAGATCGGCCGGCGCCACGCTCCGCTGCACCACCATGCGCTTCTCGCCATTGGCGGCCACGCCGAGCAGCACGCTGGTGGCGGCGCCGCTGCGCAAATGGCGCGACAGGAAGTCGTCTTCTTCGACGGCCAGCCCGCGCATGGCCGCCATGTTGGCCGGCACGAACAGCACGCGACGGCCGTCCTCCTGAGTGATGGCGCTGTTCATGTCTTCGGCGTACAGCGCCGAGCGCATCACGGCATCGAAGTATTCTGGATTGAGGATCGCACTGATGGCGCCGACGTTGTGGGCGCCGGCGTCGAGAATGGGTACGGACAGCTTGATGTTGAACACGCCGGGCGTATTCTCGAAAGGCTGCGACAGATACATCAGCTTGCGTGAATACATCTGCGAAATCTGCGACAGGAAATCACGGTCGTCCAGATGACGGTCGCCCATGTCGTCGGCGGACATGCGGATCTTTCCTCCGGCGTCCAGCACCACCAGCGCACGCACCCCTGGCATGGCGCGCTTGAGCGCGTGCAGCAGCAGGTTCTGGCAATCGCCGCCGCAACGCGCGGGATCGCCGATCGCTTCCCGCGCACTATCGAGCGCATTGCGCACGCCCTGGAATTGATGCGACAGGTTTTCTTCGATGATCCTGGCTTGGGCCTGCATGCGCGAGGTTTCCGACGCCGTGATCAGGCGCCGTTCGGCCCAGATGAAATTGACGATCAGCAAGGCTGTGAACACCAGTACGGCACAGAAGGTGCACCATTCAAGAACGGTGCGACTGAAGCCGACGTGATGGAACAGATGCCTGCGCATGTCGTCCCCCTCGATAGCTTTCATGCGACACCGATGGCGTTAAGTCTGGGATCGGGGAGAACGCCGGCTATACCCGGCATCGCCTCGGACACCCGATGCAGCGACGCCGTGACCATGTTCCGTATGGAAAGATTTCCGAGCTTCATCTGATGTCCTCACTTTGCGTGAACGAAGCGTGACGGCTGCACCTGATTGGCGCCGCCTGTCGCTATTCGACCTGTTGCAGCAAGTCTAAAAGCAAGCGGGCTTGTACAGAACGCACACATGAGGCAACGCGCGAGGAACACAGTTAGGCCGGAATGAGAATGACTGGCATCGCGCGCAAACCTTTGCGGGCAAGGGATTGCGCTATGAAGGAGTACAGCGGAAACACTAAACCAAGGTATGAGTACAGCCACACTTTGATCGGATGGCGGCGGCCGCGACATGCACCTATTCTCGGTTCAACAAAAACCGCACGCAGAACTCTGCGCACCCATCTCTAAGGGAGAACGCATGTTGATTGAAGTCATCGGCCAATATGAAATTGTGCTGGAGGCCTACCCCGACCTGTCGGCGTCGGCATGGACGCCTTACCTGACGATCTATCGCGGCCGCGCCGCTTCGTATCGCAGCATCCGTGTTCTGGAACGCCAACCGGTCGCGTCAGAACGCCCGGCAACAAGCCGCGAGCAGGCAATCGATCTTGCGCGCATGCACGCAGCGCGCAGGATCGCGACGGGGAACTTCTAGCATTCACAGCGAGAAGACAACCAGGAAGCATGAGCTCAGGTGCGGTCTGCGACAACATCTCCTTGCGCCGCTGAAGAGTTCGTAACCGCGGTCGCGCGCCAGCACAGTATCGAACCGGCGCACACCAGCGATGCCCCGACCCAGAACGATTTCGGCAGCGGTGCGTGCAACAAGACCGCGGACAGCGCCGACGAGAAAACAGGAATGAAGTAGGAAGATCCTGCCAGGACGGTGACATTGCCGTGCAGGATTCCGACATTCCACGCTGCATAGCCGAATCCCATCGCTGCCGCGGCAAGGAGCAGATAGACGACTGCCGGCGTGCTGAAGGAGATCGGACCGTGGTCCTCCAGGAGGAATTTCACCCACAGCGCCAGTGAAACAAAAATGAAGAACAGCGTCACGCCGTTCTTGCCTTTCGCGACGTTGGTCGTGACGGTGCAATACGCCGCCCAGACAATCGCCCCTGCAAAAGCCAAGCCGTAGCTGAGCGGATTGTCTTTGACATTGGCAAGCATGCCGAAGACGTCCAATCCCTGGTCGCCGCCGACCACCCAGCCTATGCCGACAATGGAAAGAGCAAGGCCGGGCACGACCAGCAAGGTGGCCCTCTGCTTGCCGAAGGCGATTGCGGAAATGAGCGTGAATGTCGGCCACAAATAATTGACCATCCCCACCTCAATTGCCTGCCTGCCCGAGTTGGCATAGCCGATCGACAGGGAAAGGCACAGCTCATAAGTCACAAACAGAAGGCTTCCCCATAGCAGGTATTTTTTGGGGAAAGAGCTGAGTTTTGGCATGCCGACCGAGCACAGCAAAAACAAAGAGGCAACGCTGTAAATCATTGCTGCACCGGCAGTGGCGCCGAAATATTCGCTTACGCTGCGGATCAATCCAACGATGGAACTCCAAAGGACGACTGCGACAAGTCCGATGAGTGTGGCTTTCTTGCTATTCATTGAATTTCAACAGGTATGAAGTGGGAAAAATCATGATTGCCCGCAGTCTAGCCGAATCAGACAGACCGCGATCAGATTGAATCGGCCAGATGATCACGCAACCACTGGTGGGCAGGATCGCGATGCGAACGCTCATGCCACAGCATCGCCATGTCATAACCGGGGACCTCGAACGGTGGCTCCACCACCTGCAATGCAGCCGAGCCGCGCATCAGACGCGAAGGCAGCATCGCCACCATGTCGGTATTGGCCAGCACCGACATCATGAAGAGGAAATGCGGCACCGACAACACCACGCGACGCGTCAGTCCTGCCGCCGCCAGCACCTCGTCGGTGACGCCGCGAAAGCCGCCGCCGTCCGGCGACACGATCACATGTTCCAGCGCGCAGAACTGGGCCGGCGTCGGCTTGCGTCGCAGTTTCGGATGTCCGCTGCGTCCGACCAGAACATAGCGCTCACGGAACAGTACACGCTGACGCATGCCGGGCGGGGCGTCGTCGCTGGTGTGGAAAGCCAGGTCAATCTCACCCTGTTCCGCCTGCCGCGCGATGCGTCCCGGCGCCAGTTCGACCACCGCCAGGCGCGTGCCCGGCGCGGCTGCACGCAATCCGGGCAAGGCCGGCAACAACACTGCCGTTTCGCTGGCATCGGTGGCGGCGATGCGCCACGTATTGTCCGCGCTGGCGGGATCGAATCCAGCCCCGGGCGCGACCGCACGTTCCAGCGCTTGCAACGCTTCGCGCAAAGGTTCGCGCAACTCTTCGGCTCGCGCCGTCGGCTGCATGCCGCGCGGCCCCGGCAGCAACAAGGGATCGCCAAAGATTTCGCGCAGTTTGGCCAGATGTACGCTGACCGACGGTTGGGAGAAATTCAGCCGCTGCGCCGCGCGCGTCACGTTGTGCTCGGACAGCAGCACATCCAGGGTCACCAGCAGATTGAGATCGAGTTGCCGCAGCTTGTTCATGATCATCTTTCTTAATACCTGCAATATTGGAAATTCATTTCCAATATACCTGACGCAGACCTAAGCTGGGATCCTTCTCCTTTTTGAAAGCCTGCCATGAATGTCCTGATCGTCTATTCCCATCCCGAACCGCAATCGCTCAACGGCTCCCTCAAGGACTTCACCGTCGCCCGCCTCGAAGCGGCCGGCCACGCCGTACAGGTGTCAGACCTGTATGCCATGAACTGGAAAGCACGGATCGATGCCGACGACAGCCTGGCGCCGCGCGACGGCGAGCGCTTCGATGCGTCGCTGGCATCGAGGCACGCCTTTGAAAACGGACTGCAAAGTGAAGACATCGTGCGCGAGCAAGACAAGCTGCGCTGGGCCGATACGGTTATCCTGCAGTTTCCGTTGTGGTGGTATTCGATGCCGGCCATCATGAAAGGCTGGGTGGAACGAGTCTACGCCTACGGTTTCGCCTATGGCGTCGGCGAGCATTCGGACGCGCGCTGGGGCGAACGTTTCGGCGAAGGCTCGCTGGCGGGCAAGCGCGCGATGGTAATCGTCACTACCGGAGGCTGGGAGTCGCACTATGCAGCGCGCGGCATCAATGGTCCAATCGAGGACCTGTTGTTCCCCATCCATCACGGCATCCTGTATTACCCTGGCTTCGAGGTGTTGCCGCCGTTCGTCGTGTATCGCACCGGCAAGACCGATGCAGCGCGCTATGCCGGCATCTGCCAGGCGCTCGGTCATCGTCTCGACACACTCGCGAGCACAGCACCGATTGCATTCCGTCCGCAGAATGCCGGCGACTACGAGATTCCGGCGCTGACGCTGCGCGAAGAAATTGCCCCGGGAGTGACAGGATTTGCCGCGCATGTGCGGGGTGCCGCGGACGCGCATTGAATGAGGGGGTGCAATCGAGATTGCTCGCCCGGCCACGAAAATTCAATTGCGACAACATTTCCTCACTTTGCGATCTGACTTCCTTTTTGTCTGACCTGGAAAGAAGGCATTTGCCGATATCCCGAAAAATCCGTCCGCTTTACGCTGAAATACCCTATTGCACCTGTATCGCCGGCACATCGTGCTGCCGGCATTACCGAAAGGTTAGTGGATTTCATGCTTACCGAACCCGCGCCATCCCGAACCCGCCTGCTTGCGCCGGGCCGCAACTGCTGGCGCGTTGCGCCGACGCACCGTTTCAAGCTGCTGATCGATGCCGACGCTTATTTCAGTGCCGTGCGCAGCGCGGTGCGGCAAGCGCAGCACAGCGTGTTCATCCTGGGCTGGGATATCGACAGTCGCGTGCGGCTGGTGCCGGGTGGTGCTGACGACGGCTATCCGGAAGCACTTGGTGACTTCCTTAACGCGCTGGTTGAAGAACGCCCGCAGCTGCATGTCTATGTCCTCAACTGGGATTTCGCGATGCTGTATGCGCTCGAGCGCGAATGGCCGCCGGCCTACAAACACGGATGGCGCAAGCGACGCCGGCTTTACTTTCATATGGATGCCAGCCATCCGGTGGGCGCGTCGCATCATCAAAAAATCGTCGTGGTGGATGACAAACTGGCGTTTGCCGGCGGCATCGACCTGACGCGCAATCGCTGGGATACGCCTGAACATGCGCCTGGACAGCCTCTGCGTCGCGATGGCGACGACAAACCGTACGGCCCTTTCCACGACGTACAGGCCATGCTCGATGGTGAAGCCGCCGCCGCCCTTGGTGAGCTGGCGCGCACTCGCTGGTCACGCGCGGGCTGCAAACCCGCCGTGGCGCAGAACAAGAGCGAAGGTGGCGACGACCTGTGGCCGGCCGGTGTAGAACCGGACCTGAGCGATGTCGAGGTCGGCATTGCGCGCACAGAGCCGGAACGCGAAGGTATCGCCGGCGTCTGCGAAATCCGCCAGCTCTACCTCGACGCCATTGCCGCCGCACAGCATTCATTGTTCTTTGAAAACCAATACTTCACCGCCAATGTGTTGCACGATGCGCTCGCCGCGCGCCTGGCTCAACACGATGCGCCGGAAGTCGCGGTGGTGTCGCCGCAAAACCAGAGCGGCTGGCTGGAACAAGCCACCATGGGCCATTTGCGCGCGCGCATTCATCAGCGCCTCAAAGCTGCCGATCAGCACGGCCGCTACCGCATGTATTGCCCGCAACTGGCCGGCGAGCAGGACGGCTGCCTCAACGTGCACAGCAAGGTATTTGCTGTCGATGATCGTTTGTTTTGCGTCGGTTCGGCCAATATGAGCAACCGTTCAATGGTGTATGACACTGAATGCAATCTCGTCATCGAAGCCCATGGCGACGATGCGCAGCAGGCGCGAATGCGTGCCGCGATTGCCGGCATGCGCAACCGCCTGCTGGCCGAACATCTCGATGTCGAACCGGAAACGGTGCGACAGGAGGTCGAAAGCCGCGCCGGCCTGCACGCGGCCATCACTGCATTGCAGAGCGAAGGCCGCACCATGATCACGCTGGATCCGGTGGTACTGCCGCAGATTGAAGCGCTCATGCCGGACAAGGTGATGTTCGATCCGGAAACTCCGATCAATCCCGATGAACTCATCGCGCAGTTCGTGCCCGGCCATGCGCGCAAGCCGGTGCCACGCCGCCTGATCGGCCTCGGCGTCTTCGGTATCCTGCTGCTGGCGCTGGCCTTGGCGTGGCGCTTCACGCCGCTGCGCGAGTGGCTCAATCTGAGTTCGCTGATTGCCCTGGCGCGCAGCCTGGAGGCGCTGCCGTTCACGCCGCTGGCGGTGATGGCGGTGTATCTGGTGGCAGGCATGCTGATGTTCCCCGTGACTTTGCTGATCGCTGTGACAGGCATAGTATTCGGGCCGCTTTACGGCGCTCTGTATGCACTGGCGGGATCCTTGCTGAGCGCGCTGGCCGGCTTCGGCTTCGGTGTCTGGCTGGGGCGCGAGACGCTGCAGCAATTGCTTGGCCGTCGTGTCAACAGCCTGAGCCGGCGCTTCGCGCAGCGCGGTATTCCGGCCATGGTGGTGATCCGGCTGCTGCCGGTGGCGCCGTTCACGATCGCCAACGTGGTGGCGGGCGTGTCGCACCTGAGCTTGCGCGACTACCTGATCGGCACCTTCCTTGGCATGGCGCCGGGCATCATCGTCACGGTCGCCTTCGCGCACAATCTGGCGGAAGCGATCCGCCATCCGAGCCTGACGACAGTGGCCTTGCTGGCCGGCATGGCGACGTTGCTGATCGGCATGGCGCTGGGCCTGCAGAAATTGTTTTCCCCGCAACCGCGGAGCGTACGATGAATGAGCTCGCTGCGGTGCTGGCTCCGCCCGTAAAGGCGGCACTCACCAGCCCGTGGCCGCTGACCGTGGCCACCTACAATATCCATAGTGCAATCGGCAGCGACGGCCGCTTCGCGCCCGAACGCATCGCGCGCGTGCTGCTCGACATCGGCGCCGACATCATCGCGTTGCAGGAAGTGCCGCTGGGAGGATCGGAAAGCGCGGACGTGCTGAAGGTATTGCAGGAAGCCACAGGTTTCCACGCCGTCGAAGGTCCTACCGAAGACACGCCGCAGCGCCGCTACGGCAATGCCGTGCTGAGCCGCTATCCGGTGCAGGCGACGCGTGCCATCGACCTGTCCTTCGGCAGCCGCGAAGCGCGTGGTGCGCTCGATGCCGATCTCGACTGCCATGGCCAGCCGCTGCGCGTGGTGGCGACGCATCTGGGCCTGCGTCCGGCCGAACGGCGCGATCAGATCAGGCGCCTGCTGCAGGCTTTCGATACCGACCGCATGCCGGTCATCCTGATGGGTGACGTCAACGAATGGTTTGTCTGGGGCCGCCCGCTGCGCTGGCTGGTATCGCACTTCGAGGCGGCGCCGGCGCCGCGCACTTTCCCGGCGCGCTGGCCGCTGTTTTCGCTCGACCGCATCTGGATCAGTCCGCGCCGCCGGTTGCTGCAAGTGCAGGTGCACGCCAGCCCGCTGGCACGCATCGCCTCCGACCATCTGCCGCTGGTGGCGCATATCGATGCATAGCCGCCTCCTCATTGAAAGGATTCAGTCATGGCACAGCATGAAGTTCTGATCGTCGGCGCCGGCCCTACCGGGATGGTGCTGGCCTTGTGGCTCAACAAGTTTGGCGTGCGCGTGCGCATCCTCGACAAGGCGACGGCGCCCGGCACGGCTTCACGCGCGCTGGTGGTGCAGGCACGCACGCTGGAGCTTTACCGGCAACTCGACCTGGCCGAGGCGGTCCTGGCGGAAGGCCATCGCGCCCATGCCTTCAATCTTTGGGCCGAGGGCGAGCACAAGGCGCATGTGCAACTCGGAGCAATCGGCGAGGGCCTGACGCCCTATCCTTTCCTGCAAATTTTCCCGCAGGATCGTCATGAAGAATTGCTGGCCGAACGGCTGCAGGCGGCCGGAATCGTGATCGAACGTGGCATCGATTTCATCGATTACAGCGACGCCGGTTCGCACATCAGCGCGCGCTACCTTGATGCCGACGGCCGTGCGCAGACCTGCGAGGCGCTCTACCTCGTCGGCTGCGACGGCGCGCACTCCATGGTGCGTAAAAGTCTGGGGACGGATTTTTCCGGCGGCACGTATCGCCAATTGTTTTACGTTGCCGACATCGAAGGCAGCGGTCCTGCACTCAACGGCGAAGTGCACGTGGACCTGAGCGAAGCAGATTTCGTCGCGGTATTCGGCATGAATGCAGGTGGCCGTGCGCGTTTGGTCGGCACGATCCGCGATGATCGCGTGAATCGTGCGGAGCAGGCGGGTACGCTGACTTTCGAAGATGTCTCCGAACGCGCCCTGCGCGAGATGAAGATCAAGGTCGACAAGGTCAACTGGTTCTCCAGCTATCACGTGCATCACCGCGTGGCGGACCGTTTCCGCGCTGGTCGCGCCTTTATCGCCGGCGACGCCGGCCACCTGCACAGTCCGCTCGGCGGCCAGGGCATGAATACCGGCATCGGCGACGCGATCAACCTGGCATGGAAGCTGGCCGCGGTCCTGCGCGGTGAAGCCGGCGACAGTCTGTTGGATAGTTATGAAGCGGAACGTCTGACTTTTGCTCGGCGCCTGGTGCACACCACCGACCGCGCCTTCACGCTCGTGACCTCGCCGGGGGACCTGGCAAAGATGGTGCGCACACGGCTTGCGCCGGCCTTGCTGCCGCGTGCGGTGCGCCTGCCGATGGCGCGCGAGTTCCTGTTCCGCACCGTGTCGCAAACGATGATCAGCTATCGCCACGGCCCGCTCGGCGCAGGCCAGGCCGGTAGCGTTCGCGGCGGCGATCGACTGCCGTGGGCGCCGACACATGGCGGCGACAATTTTTCCAGCCTGGCGACGCCGGTGTGGCAAGTCCATGTCTACGGCGAGCCGCGCACAGAACTGTCGGAGTGGGTCGCGGCGCGCGGCATCGCCCTGCATGTCTTTGACTGGGCGGCGCAACACGACCATGCCGGACTGGCGCGCAATGCAGCCTATCTGCTGCGGCCCGACGCCTACATCGCGTGCGCCGCTCCGGCGGGCGATCCGCAAGCTTTCACGGACTACTTGCTGCAGCGCGGCCTGCACATTGGTGGAAACGGCGGCGATTCCGGGATGACCGCAACACCGGTTACGCCTGCGGCAGACCGGTAATACGCGCTGGGGCGCTGCTTGCGGTTTCGCAAGAGAAATCCTCGACGTTGCCGCCGAAGACGTTGCGCACGATGCTTTCGATATCCACCACCTGAATCATGCGGCCGGGGTCGCCCGTGCGAATCATGTTGCAGACATAGTTGACGCCCTTGCCGAACATCGGTGGCGGCGGATCGATCTGGGCGTTACCGAACTCCAGCACGTCGTGCAGATCGTCGATCAGCAAACCCAGCATATGGCGGCCATGCCGCACCACCACGATCTCGCGGGCAGGTTCAGGCTGCGGCGCCCCCGGATGCAACAGTTGGCGCATGTCAATCACCGGCACGAACGATGAAGCGCTACCGCTGTTGTCCTGATAGTTGAGCACACCGGCAATCAATGGCTTGAGTGTTGACGCGGTGAGCATGCGTTCGGCTTCGAGCGCTTCGACCACGCTCGATGCCGGCATCGCGAAAATATCGCCATCCACCAGCACCGTGGCAAATTCGCGCGCATTGCCGACATGATCGATCACGTCCACTTGCGCCTGGCCGGTCTGCAGCGTCACAGCATCATCCTGCGCGCCGATCGGCACAAACACCATCGCAATCACGTCGTTGGCATAGCCGTCTGCATTCTTGTATTCGCGATAGCCGAACGACACCGTGCTGCCGGTCATCATGTACTGGCCGCGCAACACGCGTATTGCCGCCGCGCCTGTACCGTTGGCGCCGGCAGCGACATCGGCTGCGGGACACAGCGAGCTGCCCGGCGGATAATCGGCATGCGTGCTGCTGATGACCGTGCCGGCGCGGTCGGTATAAGCGGCGAAGGCGTGTTCACGGTCCGGCAGCGAGGCGGCCAGCATGCTGTGGAATTCCGGTTCGGCGTCGAACACGATGCCGATGCCGCCGACGGCCTGCCCCACTTGCTCGGGATGGAAAATCGCCGCGCAGTAGATATAGGTAGGCCGGTCTCCGTAGAGCCAGGTCGGCTCGAACGCCGACACGCAATAAGCCTGGCTGTCGACCAGTTGGAGCGTCTTGCGCACCAGGCGCTCGTCCATGCTGCGCCCCGCCATCTCGGGCCCGTCGCCGTGCGGATCGGACGCGGCGATGATGGCGCCGCTGGCATCGAACACCACCAGCCGCGCGTAGGCCGTGTACAAGGCGTTGATCGACTCGAGGATGGCGACGGCGCGCAGACTGTCGTCGTCGCTGCGCCTGCGGTCAGCCGCAATGCGACGCAGGTCCGGCGTCAGCGCCCACCAGCGGCAATCGTTGGCGCGTTCATAGAGGTTGCGATCCATGATGTCGATCATCAGGCGCGAGACGAATTGCATGTCCTGCAGGCCGGATGCCACTACCGTGGCGTACAGGTCCTGGATCGACTCGCGGAAAATGGCATTGGTCTCGTCGCCGGTCTGGCTGATTTCGTGGAGGATGGATTTCAGGCGCAGCAGGTCGCGGTCTTCGCCGGACGACATGATCTTGCCGTTCCACACGACGCGGCGTAGCGAGCAATTGATCGATTCGGCCATTGTTGTGACTTCATGCAGCGGCGGGCAAAAGGTTTTGGCATGCGACATCACGCCGCCCAGCATGGCCTGGTCGTAGCGCCCGAGGACCTTGTCGTCGCCCTGTTGGCGAAATGCGGTTTCGCACGGGATCATCACCTGGCCGTACCAGCCCGGCCCGCCATAGCCCTGATAGTCCCGTGCAACGCGCGTGCGCGCCAGGTATTCGCGACCGGCGTACCACACAATCTGGTAATCGCCCTCCAGCGCAAGCGGCACGGTGCGCCCGGCCGGGATGTGTTCCGGATCGCTGCTGGCGATCACGCAGGCCTGATCGTCGAGCATGAGCATCACCGACCGGTCATCGTCCTTGCGCAGGCCGTCGAATACGTCCCTCATCTCCACGGCAATCGGGAAACACAGGCAGAGCACGCCGATGGGGGCGCCGTCGGCCGGATCGACGATGCGGTGCGAATAAATCAAACTGCGGTCAGGACCGATGCGCAGATCCGATCGCGCGTAAGTTTCGACATAGTGGTCTGACTTGAGTGTCTGCGCCACCAGCGGATCGCCGGACCGCTGGATGCCACCGGGACCAATGTCGCCGTCGAGGTTGGCGAGGATGCGCCCTTCCGTGTCGAGGATCAGGATTTCATCGTAGACCGTGTATTTATCACGATAGGCGCACAACCGCTCCACGATGCCGCCGGACTCTACCGGACTACCGTCGGCGCAGCCGCGGATGAAGTCCCGGACGGCGTCATCCATCGCCAGAAAGCCGACATCGGCGGTACGCTCGAACAGATTGCGCACGACGATATCGATGATGACTTTCGCCTTGAAATCGATCTCCTGCACCGATTTGGCGATGTTCTGCTGCACCAGATTGGCGATCAGTTGCTGTTCAAGCTGGTTGAAACCCTCGCGTGTGACCTTCATGGTCGGCAAAATGGTCTTGGCTTCGACCGGGCATACCATCTTGGCGGTGGATTCGATCAGGCGCCAGGCGAAGTTCAGTTCGCGCAGGGAGCGCTCGCAGACGGCCACGGCTGGCATGTATTGTAGAAATTCTGCGGTCTGTAATGACTGATGCATAACACCCTCGAAAAAAAATCCATGAAGCAAGATTTCTGCCAATGTTTTTGCTCGGCAATGAATCTGCTGCCATCACGATATTCTCAGGTAAATGTCAGTCGCCTTGACCGCCCGTCTCATGTTTGAAAAATAAATCGACGTTCGTCTGCCCTGGGCAATCGCCGCTGCAAAGCCGCTCTCCGTACGACAAAAGACGACAGACCGGCCGCGCTCCTCTGACACCCGATTGCGGCGATAGCCGACTGTCGTGGCAAAGGTTCTTCTTTAGGATGGTCTCCTACGCCTTGCGTCTGCTGGCGTTCACAATCTAGGAGACCATCATGAATTCCAAGCTCATCGCAGTTCTCGTCGCCGCGACTTTCAGTGGCGGCGCATTGGCCCAGGCTGGCACTGGTGCCGCCGGCACCAGCACTGCCAACGATTCGGCTCAGACCGTCGCCAATGACAAGGACATGTCCAAGTCCAAAGCAAAATCGACCAGGAAGAGCCCCCGCCAACCGAAGGACAGCAGCGCTGCTCCCAAACCGCCAGGCGGCGGCAACAGCGGCAGCGGCAATAGCGGCGGTGCTTCCGGCAGCGGCGGCGGAGGTGCGGGAGGTGCCGGTGGTGCAGGTAGTGGCAGCGGCGGTTAATCCGCTTGCATCAGAGGTCGATCCGACTTGCCGCCATAGCGCAGTGCCATGGCGGCAAACCGGACGTCCTCAGCTACTCAGTTCCTGTCTTGCCACCACCCAGAGCACGGCGGTGAATACACCAATCGCAACCACTGCCAATACGTGCAAGAGCCAGTTGAAGGTCATGCCATTTCCTCTCGCATTCATGTTGTCGCCGCGTCGTCACAAGGCGTATGCCGAGTATAGGAAATGGCGCGTCCCAGGTTCGTTCGCGCACGGTAAAACGCCGCAAAGTTGTGCAAAGACGGTCGTCGCTGAAGGATAGTGGCGAAAGCGGTGAATGGTCGAGATGGCAATCAAATGTGCAGTTTCATTTGCAGAATTGCACATTTTTCCCTGCGAGCTTTAACAACCTGACAAGCACGAGAAAAAATTTCATCTGTTTTACACAAAACGTCCCGCGAAAAGCGAAAGGTTCATGCTAGGATTTTGCCATTCAAAGGGAGAAACGAAGAATGCCTGACGGTCACGAATGTACTGAACTGCCGACCATCATCAACAATGTTGAGTATGTTTTGCAAAGCCGCACGATCGCGGCTGCGGATGGGACACAACAAGCCGAGTATCGCGTGCTGCTGAAAGGCGCGGTCATCAAATCCTGGACTGCCGGGGATATTCGCGCTTACTTCGCCCTCGGCTGACGACGAAGCATAATGAGGGCTCCGCCCTCATGTCATTCTTGTCGTTACGTCGCCATGTTGGCGCGACGGGCGATGATCTTCTCGATTTTTTCCTTCAGCGTCGCGGCATTGAACGGCTTGACGATGTAACCGTCGGCCCCGGCTTGCGCTGCTTCGACGATATTTTCCTTTTTCGCTTCAGCAGTAATCATCAACACAGGCAAATGCGCCAGGGATGGTGTCGCACGGATTTTTTTCAACAAGGCGAGGCCATCCATCACGGGCATGTTCCAGTCGGTCAGCACGAAGGTAATGGGAGCCGCACCGCCTTCCAGCACTTTCAGCGCGGCAGAACCATCTTCAGCCTCGGCCATCTTGGTGAATTCAAGTTCTTTGAGCAAACCGGTTACGATGCGCCTCATGGTAGAAAAGTCGTCTACCACCAGGAAATATTGATCATCTGCCATTTTGGGTAATTGATTCTTGCGAGTTAGTGAGAGCGAGGGACTATCTTTATTTATCCAGATTTTTATCTGGATTTTTTATCTGTTGCCAGTTTAAAACATTTCTGAAAACTTCAACACTATACGACACGGAGATTGTACTAATCACTAAAAAAACAAGTTATTTGTTTATAAACAAACAATATTTTTACGAGATCGTATTGTAAAGACATTTATGGTCAGGCCATGTTCAATTTCGGCGAAAAGGCGATCTATCCGTGCGTCGATCATGGGACTGCCAAAGGAAACTTGCGGGAAATACGCTACCCCTTCCCAGAGCAGGAAACAGGCCAAGGTAATGCAGGCGGTAAGGATCCCGCCTTGCCACCCTATTTTTTAAGCAGTTCAATGGCGTCTTCGGCGACGCTGCGCAAATTGGTAATCGTCGCGTTGAGGTCGGCAAGTTCCCTTGCCGTCGGCGGCTCGTCCATCCCGCCCTTGACCAGCGACGCTTTGACGATCGTCGCCGCCATATGCCAGGCGGCACGATTGTGCGCGTTGATCAATTCTCTACGGATCCGCTCCAGTTCCGTTTTCTTTGTTTTATCCATCGATGTTTTTAGCTCGTCGGTTATTCGATCTGACGGGTGACGCGGCACTCAAAAAAAATTTCCACATGGAAATATATCATCAAGCCCCGTCACCATACTATGCATCAATTCTTTCAAGCTCGTGACTCGCATTCACTTCGGTATCTTGATTGCAACTTGACATTGCGCAATAGACATTACACCGAATGCCTATGTAAAAACCATAAATTTTCTGACTTTTTATGCCAATTTTATGAGGATATGACCCTGATCAATTTATTGCCTGTACCCGCCCTCTATTCGTCCTCAAGCCCAACCGGCGGCCAACTCTCGGGTCAGGTCGGCAGAAGGGATTTCCGTGCATCCCCGTGCATTCTGTCCCGACCACAGCGGTGAAAAATCGCCGCTGCCCTGCGCTTCCGCCTTACTGCGCAATGGTGCAATCGCGGCGGTGGCGAGCGGAAATACTTGCGCGGCGCTGTTCAATGGTCCCAGCTCGCGCATGACACGATTGACGATGCCGCGCGCCGGCCCTCCGGTGAACAAGGTGGTCAGCGCGGTGTGCTCGGCGGCGAGGCCCTTGAGTGCGGCGCGATGCGGTGCACTGGTGAATGCTTCCGGTGTCAACATGTAGGACGTCCCGATCTGGACACCGGCCGCGCCCAGCAACTTGGCGGCAGCCACGCCGGCAGCGTCGGCAATGCCGCCGGCGGCAATCACCGGGACTCTGACGGCGCGGACGATTTGCGGCAGCAAGGCGAAAGTCCCCACTTGCGTCGACAGGTCGTGCGTGAGGAAGAAGCCACGATGGCCGCCGGCTTCGATACCCTGCGCGATGATGGCGTCGACACCATGCTCTTCCAGCCAACGCGCTTCCGCGACAGTGGTAGCCGAGCACAGCACTTTGGCGCCCCAGCTGCGCACGCGGTCCAGCAAGGCCTGCTCCGGCAAGCCGAAATGAAAGCTCACGACGGCTGGTTTGAATTCACTCAGCAATTCGGCGGCCTCGGCGGAAAACGGTGCGCGGCCGGCACCTTGCGGGATGGAGTCGGGATCGATACCGTACTCGCGATAGTACGGCGCCAGCGCGGCACGCCAGGCGGCTTCGCGCTTCGCGTCCGGCGTCGGCGGCGTGTGGGCGAAGAAATTGACGTTATATGGTTTGGAGGTGCCCGCACGGATCAGTTCAAGCTCCTTGCGCAGAGCATCGGGCGTCAGCATTGCACAGGGAAGCGAACCCAGCCCGCCGGCGTTCGATACGGCGATGGCCATGGCGTGCCCCTGAATCCCGGCCAGTGGCGCCTGAATCAATGGCAGGTCGATACCAAGCAGTTTCTGCAGTGTGTCCATGACCATTCTCTATCCCCGATTCTTCTTCTGCGGTTCATGATGCCGTCAAATTGCTGCGTGGCCGATGCCACCACAAATGAAATTTTTACATCACGAATAGCGAAAAATATTCAACAAAAAACAATGAAAATTCACATTGAAACCAAAATATCCGCGTTCATCGTCAGTATAACGGGCCGCGTCATTTTGCGTCGGCGACGACTCCGCTGTTACCACTCCTTACCTTCTGGTTCGACTTGCGGGCTCGCCGATAATTTACAATCGAGGTATCGAATACCTTCAGGAGATTCCAGGCATGCGCCGCTCGCTTCCTTTGCCGTTCGCTTACACCGTGGCACCGCTCATGGCCGCAGCTCTGCTGGCCGGCTGTTCCACGACCAAGCCGTCGTTTTACCATCAGGAAGATTTCAGCGAAACCGACACCTATTCGCGCAGCTTCGGCGCCAGCGACGCCGCGGTCTGCGAAGCCGCGCGCCGCGCCCTGCTGGGTCAGGGCTACATCATCAGCAAGGCGCAGGCCAATATTGTCGACGGCACCAAGAGCTTCCAGCCGGAAGCCGACCAGCACGTCGAAATCGCCTTCCACATCGTCTGCGCCGGCAACGGCAAGGCCGATCAGAACGCTTCGGTCTTCGTCAGCGCCACCCAGGATCGCTACGCACTCAAGAAGACCAACAATTCGGCCAGCCTCGGCGTCGGCGTGCTGGGCTCGGTCTCCATGCCGTTCGGCTCCAGCGACGACTCGCTGGTGCGGGTGGCGAGCGAAACCATCCGCTCGGCGCATTTCTACGATCGTTTTTTCGGCGCGGTGGAACGTTACCTTGCGCCGGGAGAGGACGACGCCGTCAAAGCCAGTAAAACAGAGTTGGACGGCCCTTTGCCGCAACCACAAAAAAAGGAGTCCAAATAGGACTCCCTGCACAGTTTTTCAGCATCTGCCTGATTTTAAGGCGCGCCAAGGTATTTCAATAAAATCAACCACTTGCCAACTTTGTACAGACTTGCTCACATGGTTACCCACAGTTTCTGTGGGTAACTGTGCATAAGGTCCGGCTCAGTTAGCGGCGATAGTCGTGGCGATCATAATGGCCGTGGCCGTAATAGCGCGGGCCGTGGCGGTAATAGCCGGGACCGCGATGATAGTAGCCGCGTTCCACATAGACTGGTGCAGGAGCGTAGTAGACCGGAGCTGGACGCACATAGACCGGTGGCGGCGGCACATATACCGGCGCAGGGGCGTAATAGACGGGCGGTGGAGGCGGTGCATAAACCGGCACGCCGAAGTTGATGCCGACGTCGACATGAGCAGCCATCGCCGGCGTCGCGAACAGGCTCGCGGCAAGCATGCCGACAGAAATGACCGTCACGGAAAGAAGGGATTTTTTCACGATGGCTCCTTGGATGTACCTGAAGGTACGTAATACTTGCTGATAATTCGCTGAAATAATTCGCTGAAATAAAACGTTGAATCCTTAGCTGTATTTAAATCCAATTCGAGACCGTGCACCAGTCAGTTGACGGTAAGCCTTGTAACAAGATGCTACAAATTCCTGACGTTGTTTGACATCAGCAATGAAAAGCGGGCCTCGCACTACCCGGGCCCGCTTTGTTTTCGCTATTGCTTCAGGCTGCGTTCAGCACGGCCAGGCTACCCTGCCCCGCTGCAATACGCGCGACCTTGGTCACGGTATCGGCGCAGGCGCGCGCCACTTCCTGCCCCTTGACCACGAAGTGCTCATGGAAGAACTGCTGATGTTCCGCGTGCGAATGAAAATGATGCGGTGTCAGCACGGCAGAGAAGACCGGCACTTCCGTCTCGAGCTGCACATTCATCAGCGATGTGATCACTGTCTGCGCGACGAAATCGTGACGATAGATGCCGCCGTCGACCACCAGGCCGGCAGCGACGATCCCGGCGTATTTTCCGGTCTTGGCCAGTAGCTTGGCGTGGAGAGGAATTTCAAACGCGCCCGGCAATTCAAAGAAGTCGATGCTGGATTCGGCAAAGCCGAGTTTGACGATTTCCGCGGTGAAGGAGATGCGGCACTGGTCGACGATCTCCTTATGCCAACTGGCTTGGATGAAGGCGATGCGGTTCTTGGCCGACGAGGTGTTGCTGGATGGGTGTTGCATTTGTTCAGGACTCCTGTTTGTCGAATAAAAAACAGGGCGCATGAAAACCGGCGAACGCATGCAGGCAGCATGCGCACGGCAGGTTTTCGTTCTCTTTCATCCGGACTGTGACCGTCGGCCCCGGGATCACACCGGGTCTGCTGACCTCAACGGACAGGCGTCCGCCAAGCGCTCGCGGGCTCGCTGCAATGACGTTGAAAACAACGCCGTTACAGCATTACCGCCGGTGGGGAATTTCACCCCGCCCCGAGAACATCGTGATCAAAAAATTTTGCATCGAATGCAAAGTTTTTCGCCACGCAGAAATTTATCACGACTGAAAAAAACCTGCTGGCGGCCTCTCCATTCCTCAGGCGTTAGCGCGTCCTTGCAGCGAAGCGATGCGCGATTCGATAGTCGGATGGCTGGAGAACAAACCCATCCACGAGCCGCGACCGGCGATACCGGAAGCCTGCAGATTTTGCGGCAGACCATCCGCTTCCATGCCACCCAGGCGACGCAAGGCACCGATCATCGGCGTCGGCGAACCCATCAGCTTCGCAGCCCCGGAGTCGGCACGGTATTCGCGCTGGCGCGAGAAGTACATGACGATGATGCTGGCGAGGATGCCGAACACGATTTCGCACACGACTACCGTCACCATATAGCCGATGCCGGGACCGGAAGACTGCTCGTTGTTGCGGCGCAGGGCCGAATCGACGAAATAGCCGACGATGCGCGCGAAGAACATCACGAAGGTGTTCACCACGCCCTGGATCAGCGTCAGCGTGACCATGTCGCCGTTGGCAATATGCGCGACTTCATGCGCCAGCACCGCCTCGACCTCTTCCTTGGTCATGCCTTGCAGCAGTCCGGTCGACACCGCCACCAGCGAATTGCTCTTGCTGGCGCCAGTGGCGAAGGCGTTGGGCGGACCGTCGTAGACGGCGACTTCGGGCATGGTCAGGCCGGCGCGCGTGGCGAGACGATTGACGGTGTCGACCAGCCACATTTCGGTGGAGTTCTGCGGATGCTCGATGACGCGCGCGCCGGTCGACCATTTGGCGATGGTCTTGGACAGCAGCAGCGAAATGAACGAGCCGCCGAAACCCATCAGCGCGCAGAACATCAGCAACATGCCGAAGTTGAGGCCGTTGGCGGTCATGTAGCGGTTGATGCCGAGGATACTGGCGGTGACGCTCAGCACCAGCATCACTGCCAGGTTGGTGACGAGGAAAAGAATGACGCGTTTCATGATGCTTCCTATGCAAAGGGGCGCGACCGTCTCTGGACGATCGTCGCGGAAAAACCGGATTCGGATAAAAAAGATGTCGCCGCGTCGGGAACCAGACGCGCACAGGAGATCAGACGGCCGGAGGCGGCCGCAGCAAAGCGATGAACGCGGACGTGCCGCCGCTCACGTGGGGATACAAATGGGGAAACGGTTGCCAGTCCAGCGGCAAGGTGGCCACGGGCACCGGCAGGGTCTGGTCTTCCAGGTCGGCTTGCGCCTGCCATGGATCGGGATCGGCGCCGGCGTCGGTTGCCGATGCATCCGCATCGACGTGTTCCGAAGCGGAACCGGAGCCGTGATTTGCAGCATCGAAAACGATCACGATCGTTTCGTCCGCTGTCGTCATCGCGTTCGCCACAGGCTCAAGCGTCCCTGCAAACAATTGCAAGGGAAACAGGAATGCCAGCAACAAAAAGCAGAATCGGCGCATGAGCAAGGCAATAAAGACTATGTGAACAGCGTTGAAACGGATGACGACACCAAGGGCCGCATTATACGCAAAAGCCGGCCGGGCATTTACCCACAGAAAATGTGGTCAACCCTGTTGATAACTTGTTTATGACTCCACGCAAGCCGCATGGGTTCAAGCTTCCACGTGATTGAGCAGAATTTGTTCAGGAAGCGCTCTGAACACAGTTGCGTCCCTGCTTCTTGGCCCGGTACAAGGCGGCGTCGGCGCCGTTCAGCAGGATCTTGCCTTCGCTGCCCTGGTCCGGCGTCATGGTGCAGACACCGACGCTGATGGTCATGTTCGGCTGCACAGGCGACTTGGCATGCGCGATCGCCAGGTCGCTGACGCTGGCGCGCAGCCGCTCGCCGAAACGTCCGGCCTGCTCTTGCGTGAAGCCGGGGATCAGCATGATGAATTCTTCTCCGCCGTAGCGCGCACAGATATCGGTGGGCCTGCGCATCTGCGCGCGCAGGGTGTTGGCCACCAGTTGCAGCGCCTTGTCGCCTTCGATATGGCCGTAGTGGTCGTTGTACTGTTTGAAATAGTCGATGTCGATCATGAGCAGCGACAGGCTGCTGCGATTGCGTTTGGCGGCACGCAGCGCCAGCGCATAGCTCTCGTCAAAAAAGCGGCGGTTGTAGATACCGGTGAGGCCGTCGGTGATCGCTTCACGCTTCAGCGCGTCGGAATGCGAGATCAGCATTTTTTCACGCTTGATGGACGTGCTCGAATCGCTGATCTGGATCAGGCAGCTGGCTGCCTTGCCTTCACTGCCCTGCAGCGGCGTCATGACGATCGACTGGTGCATGCGCAGCGGCGTGTCGCTCTTGTCCTGCTCGAGGAACAGCGGCAGCGGCGAACGATGCAGCGCGCTCGACATCATGGCCGGCAAACCGTAGCCGATGGCATTGTGAAGTGTGCGCAGGAAACCCGGGGTGAGTTGCTCGCCGAACAGCGCAATGATGTTCCTGCCCAGTGCCTGCTCGCCGGTGATCCGGCTGTGCCGGCTCATCCAGTCGTTCCACAGCAGAATGTTCAGATCGCTGTCCACCACGACCAGCCCCAGGCCGATGCTGTTGACCACTTCATCCGGAGAAAATCCCAAAGTTGCCGCGCTGCTCATGACGTGCCGTTCAGAGAATATTGTTCAAGTATTGCTGGATATGCGAGATCAGCTTGCTTAATGAAGTCGAACTGAGCAGGAAGATCAGGTGGCCTTCGGTATGGTGTTTTTCCAGCACCAGGTCGATGTGCAGGACCAGGATGTAGCTGCTGTCGCCGTCTTCTATGCCCTTTTCCGCCAGCCGTGTGGTGATTTCGTCCGGCGACGACATCGCGTAGGTCGGCAGCGAACTGTTCAGGCTGATGCCGAGCATGTCCGCCATGGCCGACAGGCAGGCGTTGAGAATGATGTTGCCGAGCTCGCACATGGCTTCCTGCTCGAATTCGGCGAGGTCTTCGATGCTCATCTGCGAGCCCATCATGTCGCGCACGATTTCAAGCGCGTAGTTCTCGGTGAACAGCAGCACCGCCTCGGCGTCGAACGGGCCGGAAAACAGTTGGCTGACGGTGGCGAACTTGTCGTCCTTGAGCGTCAGCACGCGACTGTTGACCTCTTCGGCCTTGAGCACTTCGATCGACGGCACCGACAGCATGACCTCTTCGCCGACGATCTCGCTCAGGCTGAGCGCCGCCCTGCCGGCGCCGACGTTGAAGACTTCGGTGAGCGCATCAAGCTGGATCTCGGACAGAACCTTCACGCGCCCCTCGCGAAATGGCCGATCGCCTGGGCGATGGATTTTTCCGTCACCGGCTTGGCGACGAACAAGGCGCCCAGTTGCTGCGCACGCGACTGCGCGGCCTCCTGGATATTGGCCGAAAAAATCACGATGCGCAGTTGGGGGTGTTTGGCGAGGATGATTTCGGCGGCGTCGGTGCCGAGCATGCCCGGCATGTTGATGTCCATCGTGCAGTAATCGGGCAGGTCGCGCTCGACCGCACCAATTGCCTCGTCGCCGCTGGCAGCTTCCTGCACGCTCCATTCGGGATAAGCAGCGAGGATGTGCGCCTTGATGACCATGCGCGAGACTTTGCTGTCGTCGACGATCAGGACTTTCTTTGGAGAGGGAGTGGCGAGCATGGCTTCATTCATAAATAAAGTTGTCTTTTTTTCTATATTTTACTAGTTTTAAATAGAATTTTTTAAGTGTTACAGAAACACAGGCAAAATCAACACGCATTTTTTCTGAGAAATCTTGCGTTAAAACAATGACTTGTCGAAAATCATCGTTATCCCTCCCAGATGCAGCCTATGACGCGCTTCTGTCAGTGGCGCGCAAAAAAAAGGAAGCCCGCAGGCTTCCTTGAATCGGACAGATCCGATGATGAATGTGGGCGCTCAGCAACAGCGCCCCACCCGCCCCTTGCCGCCGTAACGCGCTTCCTGCCGCTCACGGAAAAACGCCTCGTAGCTCATCACCTCGGCCTCGGGATGGGTGGCCTGCATGTGCGCCACGTAGGCGTCGTACTCGGGCAAACCCACCATCAGGCGCAGCGTCTGGCCTGCGTAGCGTCCCAGCTTCACGCATTCTTGCAAAAGATTCGGTTTGCCCATGACGACTCCTGTCGGTTTCAAAGATTCATTGCGGCGCTGCTGCGCCGGCCGGCATGTTTTCATAAGCCGATTCGCGCACACTCGGCCGTTGCGCCGCGCGCGCCTGCAGCACGGTGCGAATGCCGAAGCCCAGCACGCTGATCACCACCAGCATGAACATCGCAGCCAGACCTGCGTCGAGGTAGTCGTTGAAGATCACCTGGCGCATCTGGTCGATCGACTTGGCCGGCGCCAGCAGCTTGCCGTCGGCCAATGCGGCCTGGTACTTCTGTGCATGCGCCAGGAAGCCGACGCGCGGATTGGCGTCGAACACCTTTTGCCAACCGGCCGTCAGCGTGCATGCCAGCAGCCAAACGGTCGGCACCGCAGTGACCCAGGCGAAACGGTCGCGCTTCATGCGGAACAGCACGCAAGTCGCCAGGATCAGCGCAATGCCGGCCAGCATCTGGTTGGAGATGCCGAACAGCGGCCACAGCGTGTTGATGCCGCCCAGCGGATCGACCACGCCCTGGTACAAGAAGTAACCCCAGCCGGCCACGCACAGGCCGGTGGCGATCAGGCTGGCAACCCAGGATTCCGTGCGCTTCATTGCAGGCACGAACGTACCCAGCAAGTCTTGCAGCATGAAGCGGCCGGCGCGGGTGCCGGCGTCGACGGCGGTCAGGATGAACAAGGCCTCGAACAGGATGGCGAAGTGGTACCAGAACGCCATCATCGCTTCTCCGGTCACGCCCGACAGGATCTGCGCCATGCCGACGGCAAGCGTCGGCGCGCCGCCTGCGCGCGAGATGATGGTGTGCTCGCCGACCGCCTGCGCGGTGTGCGTGAGCATTTCCGGCGTGAGCATGAAGCCCCATTGCGAAATGGTGGCGGCGACCTGATCCGGCGTGGTGCCGATCAGTGCGGCCGGGCTGTTCATGGCGAAATAGATGCCGGGCTCGATGCACGAGGCCGCGATCAGCGCCATGATGGCGACGAAGGATTCCATCAGCATGGCGCCGTAGCCGATGAAGCGCGCGTGCTGCTCATTCTCCAGCAGCTTGGGCGTGGTGCCCGAGGAGATCAGCGCGTGGAAACCCGACACTGCGCCGCAGGCGATGGTGATGAAGAGGAACGGAAAGAGCGAGCCCGACCATACCGGACCGCTGCCGTCGATGAACTTGGTGACGGCGTGCATCTTCAGGTGCGGCGCGATGAACACGATGCCCAGCGCCAACGCCAGGATGGTGCCGATCTTGAGGAAGGTCGACAGGTAGTCGCGCGGCGCCAACAGCAACCACACCGGCAGCACCGAGGCGACGAAGCCGTAGCCGATCAGCATCCAGGTCAGTTCCTTGCCGGTGAAGGTGAACATCTGTGCCAGCGTCGCGTGTTCCTGCACGTACTGGCCGCCGACGATGGCCAGCATCAGCAGCACGAAACCGATCAGCGAGACTTCGCCGACGCGGCCCTGACGCAGGTAGCGCGTGTAGACGCCCATGAACAGCGCGATCGGAATCGTCGCCGCCACGGTGAAGGTGCCCCACGGCGATTCGGCTAGCGCCTTGACCACGATCAGCGCCAGCACGGCGAGGATGATGACCATGATCATGAAGGCGCCGAACAGTGCGATCACGCCCGGCGTATTACCGAGCTCGGACTTGATCAGGTCGCCCAGCGAGCGGCCGTCGCGACGCGTCGAGATGAACAGCACCATGAAATCCTGCACCGCACCGGCAAACACCACTCCGGCCAGGATCCACAGCATGCCCGGCAGGTAGCCCATCTGCGCGGCCAGCACCGGACCGACCAGCGGACCCGCGCCAGCAATGGCGGCGAAGTGGTGGCCGAACAGCACGTACTTGTTGGTCGGCACGTAGTCGAGGCCGTCGTTGAACTTGTAGGCCGGCGTCATGCGTGCCGGGTCCAGGCTCAGCACCTGTTTGGCAATGTAAAGGCTGTAGAAGCGGTAGGCGATCAGGTAGACGCAGACCGCCGCGATGACGATCCAGACCGCATTGATCGATTCGCCGCGTTGCAGGGCGACGTAACCCAGCGAGCATGCGCCGAGCAGGGCCAGCGCGAGCCAGCCCAATTTTGAAGTCAATTGGTTCATTGTTCTCCTCCCTTGCGGGGATCTCTGTGATTGAAATTGTTTTTATTGTTTTTGTTGTGCTTGCTGTACAACGCGTCCGTCCGCGAGGGGATCGGTACGGAGCGTAGTATTTGATATCGGGGGAACGGCCACAAGCGGAGCACTACGCAGGTCCGCTACGTATAACTACGTAGTTGTGGTTAGGTAGAATGCGCGACATGAACTTACGTCACAAGATCATTTTCCTCGCCATCGTGCCGCTGGCGCTGGCCTTGTCCGCGATCGCGCTGGTGGTGCGCCACCAGGCGGTGACGCTCGGTCAGCAGCAGCGCGCCTCGGTGCAGGCGGCCTATCTGGCGAGCAAGGATGCCGAGCTCAAGCACTACGTCGATCTCGCCACGCGGGCGATTGCTCACCTGTACGAATCCGGCCGCAACGACGCCGCCGTGCAGGAAGAGGCCAAGCGGATCCTCGAACGCCTCGACTTCGGCGACGACGGTTATTTCTACGTCTACGACCAGCGCGGCAAGAACCTGGTCCATCCGCGCCAGCCTGAGTTGGTCGGCCGCGAGATGTGGGACTGGCGCGACGCCAGCGGCAGTCCGACCATCCAGTTGCTGATCAAGCGCGCCAATGAAGGCGGCGGCTACGTCCGCTACCTGTGGGAAAAACCGTCCAGCCATACCGTCGCGCCCAAGCTCGGCTACGTGGTGGCGATTCCGAACTGGGGTTGGGTGGTCGGCACCGGCATCTATCTCGACGACGTCGACGCTGCGCTGGAAAAAATCGACAACCAGGTGTCCGGCCATATCCACAAGACCATGCTGCTGATCGCCGGCATCGCGATCCTGAGCGCGCTGGTGGTGGCGCTGTCGGGCCTGCTGCTCAACGTCAGCGAACATCGCGTGGCCGACGCCAAGCTCAAGCAGCTGGCGCAGCGTGTGGTGCGCTCTCAGGAAGAGGAACGGGCGCGACTGTCGCGCGACCTGCACGACGGCATCAGCCAGTGGCTGGTGTCGATCAAGCTGCAGATCGAAGCCGCCGTCATCCGATTGGCGGGCACTCCCGAGCAGGCCGCAGCAGCCAAACTCAGCGTCGAACGCACCGCCACCCAGATCACCGACGTGCTGGCCGAAGTGCGCCGTATTTCGCACGATCTGCGCCCCGCCATCCTCGACGATCTGGGACTGGCCGCCGCATTGGAACATTTGTGTCAGGAGTGGAGCACCACCGCATCGACCCCGATCACCTTCCGTGCCGGCGCCCATGTCGACACCTTGTCGAACGTCGCCAATACCGTGCTGTTCCGCATCGCGCAGGAAGCGCTGACCAACATCGCGCGCCACGCCCAGGCCACGCAAATCGACATGCAATTGCACGCGGATGCCGGCCATGTCACGCTGGAGATCGGCGACAACGGCATCGGCTTCAACCTCGACCAGATCGACGACCATCCCAAGCGCGGCATCGGCTTACGCAACATGGTCGAACGCCTGGAAGCCGTGGGCGGCAGCTTTTCGCTGCGCTCCTCGTCGGAAGGCACGGTCGTGACCGCACGCATTCCCCATTCAACCGCACCGGAATATCCCCATGTCTGAGTCCGCATCCGCCTCCACCGTTACCCGCATCATGCTTGTCGACGATCATCCTCTGGTGCGCGATGGTCTGCGCGCGCGGCTGGAAACGGCGGCGAACCTGCAAGTGATAGCCGAAGCCGGCGGCGCCGACGAGGCTCTGAAACTGGCGACGCTGCATGAGATCGACCTGGTGCTGATGGACATCAACATGCGCGGCATGAACGGCATCGACCTGACGGCGGAATTCCATGCGCGCTTTCCGGAGATCGCCGTGCTGATCCTGAGCATGCACGACAAGAGTGAATACGTGATGCAGTCGATCCAGGCCGGCGCGCGCGGATATGTGCTCAAGGACGCGCCGGGACAGGACATTATCCGGGCCATAGAAGCGGTGATATCGGGAGGGATTTATTACAGTGCTTCGCTGGCCAGGAAGCTGTCACATCCACTGGCTTCGGGCGACCTGCTGACCTCGCGCGAACGCCAGGTGCTGCAGCACATCGCCAACGGCGAATCGAACAAGCAGATTGCACGTGAACTGGACCTGAGCGTACGCACGGTGGAAACGCATCGGTTGAACATCAAGCGCAAGCTTGGCATCGACGGCCAGGCGGAGCTGATCAAATTTGCAGTGGAGCAGCGCTACGAGTAGAGGAAAGCGGAAGAACAAAAAAAGCGCGGCCGAAAGCCGCGCGTTTTTTTAACAGCTTCAACTTTTACAGCTTCAATGTCAGCACTTCGCCGAACGCTATCGCATGTGCATTAACAGCTGCATGCTCAGCCATCTTGGTGACCGTGAGACCCAGTGCGCGCGCCTGCAACAGGCGGATCGTGCCGGCGTGGCAGACCACGATGGCCTGGCTCTGCCCGCGCTGCTGCAGGTCGCTGCAGAAAGCGTCGACGCGTTGCGCCACGTTGAGGACATTCTCGCCGCCACCGGGACGATAGCCGACCACATCGCTGGCCCAGGCGTCGATTTCCGCACGCGGCAAATCATCCCACGCACGCTGCTCCCAGGTGCCGAAATGCATTTCCATCAGGCGCGGATCGTAGCGTACCGGACCGGCATTGAGTGCAATCGCCAGCGGCTCGGCCAGGAATACGCAGCGCTGCAGCGGGCTCGAATACACCGGTACGTGCGGCGGCAGCGCAGGTTTGACCTGCTCGAGCACGTTGGCGCATTCTTCTTCGGTCACGGCCAGGTCGCTGCTGCCGTAGCAAAGGCCTTTGTCGATAACTGGCTGGGGATGGCGGATGAGATGCAGCAACATGGTCGACCTTTCTGTTTATGAATGCGAAGCCGGCGCGGCGGCGGCCAACAGGCCGAGGTAGATCGCGACTTCGCTGAATTGTTGGACGGCGCCGAGGCAGTCGCCGGTATAGCCGCCGATGCGGCGCTGGAATTTTCGGGCAAGGAACCAAGCGGCGGCGACACCGGCCGACACAGCGAGCACCAACGCCTGAGGCGCCAGCCATCCCGTCACGACGCACACGATCAACGGTAACCCGGCAGTGGCCGCGGCCACTGCGAATTCGCCCGTGTCCATGTTTTGCGCCAGCGGCTTGGCCTTGCCCTCTTCGCGCACATACGGCATGCGCCAGATCAGCACTGCGGCAAGGCAGCGCGACAAGGGATGGGCAACCAGCAAGGCAGGTATTACTTGCAGCGCCGGCAACGAAGCCAGGCCGGCGATCTTGGTCGCCAGCAGCAGCACGATGCCGATCACACCGTATGCACCGACGCGCGAATCGCGCATGATCTCCAGTACGCGTGACGGCTGCATACCGCCGCCGAACCCGTCGCAGACATCGGCAAAGCCATCTTCATGGAAAGCGCCGGTGAGATAAATCCCGGCGACGGTCGACAACAGCACCGCCACCGCTTGCGGCAAACACAGCGCCGCCAGCCAATACACGGCAGCGCAGACCACGGAAACAATGATTCCGATTGCCGGGAAGTACCGCGCCGCGTGCTGCAGCCAAGCCGCGTCGAAACCGACCCAGCGCGGCGCAGGCAGGCGCGTAAAAAATTGCAACGCCGTGAAGAACAGCTGCAGCTGGTGGCGCAGGCCGCTTGAGGGCGTAGGCATGGCGGCCATGTCAGGCGCTCTTCTCGCTGACTTGCGCGGATGAGAACGTCGCCATCTGCGCCAGGAAGTTGACTGCTGCATGCAGCAAGGGCAACGCCAGCGCGCTGCCGGTGCCTTCACCCAGACGCAGATCAAGTTGCATCAGCGGACGTGCATCGAGATGCTGCAGCATGCGGCGGTGACCGTGTTCATCGGAGCAATGCGAGAACAGGCAATAGTCGAGGATGTCCGGCTGCAGTTTTGCCGCCACCAGCAAAGCCGAAGTCACGATGAAGCCGTCAATCAACAGCACCATGCGGCGCTCTGCGGCCTTGAGCATAGCGCCGGCAATCATGGCGATTTCAAAGCCGCCGAAGGTGCGCAATATTTCCAGCGGATCATCGGCGCCGGTGTGCAGCGCGACTGCCTGTTCGATCACCTGCTGCTTGCGGCGGATGCCGTCAGCAGCCAGGCCGGTACCGGCGCCGACGCACTCGGCGACGGCAATGCCGGTGATCTTGTGCATGATGGCCGCAGCCGCGGTGGTGTTGCCGATGCCCATTTCACCGAAACCGATGACGTCGACCGACATCGCCGCGACCAGATCCATGCCGTGCTGCAGCGCTTGTTCGCATTGCGCCGTGCTCATGGCCGGCTCTTGCGCAAAGTTGCGCGTACCCGGACCCAGCTTGCGCGAGAGCAGTCCATCGCGTTCGCCGAACTCATGATTCACGCCGGCGTCGACGATATGCAGGGCGCAATCGTTCTGGCGCGCAAACACGTTGATCGCCGCGCCCTGCTGCAGGAAATTCTCCACCATCTGCCAGGTCACGCTTTGCGGATAGGCCGAGATGTTCTCCGCCACCACGCCGTGATCGGCGGCGAACACCGCCACCGCCGCACGGTCGATGCGCGGCGTGCGCGATTGCTGGATCAGACCGATGCGGTGCGCGACGAACTCCAGCACGCCGAGGCTGCCCTGCGGCTTGGTCTTGTTGTCGATCGCCGCTTGCAGGGCCGAGGCCAGTGCAGCGTCTTGTGTGGAAGCTAACTGTGGAATGCGCATAGCGGGATCACGATGCCGTGACCGGAAAATGGGAACAGGTTTGAAAGGACGTCAGTATAAGAGATAGCGGCGTCCTGCGAGCAAAGTGCCGCGAGGAAGGCCCGATCTTTACATTTCGCTACCCCGGCCGCGTTCAGCCGGGCTCATCGAATATCGCCGGTCGGAAACACGACCGGACGTCCCTCGTTGAATACATTGGCCTCCGCGACCCATTGCTGGTGGTGCGCACGATCCTCGTAGGAACTGATGCATTGCACGCGCGCACCCTCGGGAACGTCGATGGCCACCTTGCCCACCATAGCGATGCCGGCCTCGGTCCACTCCAGCGCTTCGCCGGGCACCATCCCGCGGCGGATCACTTTGCCTTTGAGCAAGATGCGATAGCCCAACCGCAAGCGGTATTTGTCCATCGATTTGGCGGTCCACAGGCCCAGGCTGGCGGTCGTGCCGATGATGGTCGAACCGGCAAACACCTGCACTGGCGTCTGCGCAATCACTTCCATCCGGCTCTTGCCTTGTGCCATGCCCTCCAGTCCATAGTCCCGACATAACTCCTCGACGGTATCGTAAGGTAGCTCGCCGCCTTTGAGGATCCAGTCGCTTTCCGGCTGCGGCAGGAATTTCTCGCGGTTGCCGCCTGTGATTTCCAGCCCGGCCAGGCGGTTGGACTGTGCCGTCATTTCCGGCGCCAGCAGGACAGGATCCGACACCAGCACTTCCCCGCCGTCACCGGGCGCCATGCGCAGAATGCCGTGGCCGTCGAGTTGGCAGCCCTGCGGCGACAACAGGCCACCGATCAGTTGCTCCACGGTCATCGATGAAGACGAGATATCCCACTGTCCGGCCTGGATGGCGCCGGCGCGATAAGGTTCGGGAATCAGTATACTGGGAGAAACATCGAGGAAAATCCGCGCCGAAACGACGTTGAAACGGCCGTCGTCATATTTGGCGAGGTAGTACAGGCAAGCGCTGTGATAGGCCTTGCGCCAGCCGGCAATCGACTCGAAGAACGCGTCGATCTTGCGTAAAGAGGATTCTTTCATGGAATTGCCACTGGTGATGGTTCACTTCCCCCGCCCGCACCGGCAATGTCGATACATCGACATCCTCGAACACGACAGCTTCCGGTGCAATATCCGGCGCTCCTGGACATCGCTTGTTTATGCTTGTTCTTTGCCGCCTGTTGCATGCGCGAACCCCAACGGCATGGCCGTCCGGTCGCTGATTCATTGTAGACAGATTACGGAGAATGGCAAAAATGCCGTTCACTACCTGCATGCAGTAATGAACGGCATTTCGTCTTCCATTTGCGGCGGTCTGGCTCAGGGCGTCGCAGCCAGCAAATTATTTAGCCAGCGCTTTGATGAGGGCGGCCGTCAGATCTTCGATGACAAACTTTGCCACATAACCGTCGGCGCCGATGTTCTTGACGTGATCTTCATTGGCGGAACCCGACAGCGATGAGTGGATCACCACAGGGATGATTTTCAGACCGTCGTCGCGCTTGATGTTGCGCGTGAGCGTGAAACCGTCCATCTCGGGCATTTCGAGGTCGGTCAGCACCATCGCCACGCGATCGGTGATGGGCACGCCCTGGGACTTGGTTTCCTTGTAGATGTCCTGCAACTTTTCCCAGGCTTCCTTGCCTGTCTTGCACATCACGAAAGGCAGGCCAAGTGCCTTGAGGCCGCTTTCGACCAGCGAACGGGCAACCTTGGAGTCGTCCGCCGCGAGAATAACCGAGCCGGGCTTGAGCTTGATGTGTTCCAGTCCGGTCATGTCCATGTCGCGCTCGCTTGGCATGATTTCGTGCAGGATCTGTTCGACGTCGAGCACCTGCGCGAGGCGGCTGCTGCTGACGTCGTCATCGAGGCGCGCAATGCTGGTGACGAAGTTGCCGCCGGCCTTGGATTCGGCCGACAGGACCTGGCTCCATTCCAACCGTACGATTTCATCGACCGACTCGACCGCAAACGCTTGCGTGCTGCGCGCGTATTCGGTGACCAGCAGGATATTGAGACCGCTCTTGGGCACACAGCCGACCACGGCCGGCAAATCGATCACGGAAATGATCTGGCCACGAATGTTGACCATGCCGAGCAGCGGCGAACGCGTGCCGGCGGCTTTGGTGATCTCCTGCATGGGAACAATTTCGCGGATCTTGAATACGTTGATGCCGAACAGTTCGGAGCGCACTCCGTGCGGGTCCGCGCCGAGGCGAAACAACAGCAGTTCGAATTTGTTGGAACTCGTGAGGTTGGTCCTCTCGTCGATTTCTTTTTGAAATGCATCCATTTCCCTGTCCCCCGTTTGTTATGAAGCACCCTCGTCGATCAGTACATCAATGTAGAGTGTAATTGCTTAAAAAACAATTACATCCGACGAAATGCGACATAAATCCGACGATGCGCGGACAATGGATGCACAACACGGGTGCAGAACGGCACTGGAAGATAAAATGCGGGAATTACGACGGCAGGAAGAAAAGCGAGCCGGAAAAGAAAAAAGGAAGCTCATTGCTGAGCTTCCTTTTTAATTTGGAGCGGGAGAAGAGGCTCGAACTCTCGACCTATACCTTGGCAAGGTATCGCTCTACCAACTGAGCTACTCCCGCATGGAGTGTTTGGAGGCGGGGGTCGGGATCGAACCGGCGTAAACGGCTTTGCAGGCCGCTGCATAACCACTTTGCTACCCCGCCAGGGGACACTGAAACTGCTGTCAATTGCGATGTATTTTCAACCGGCTTCCGAAGAAGTTTTCCAGCTGATGGCCAAACTCTCACAATGAAAAAAGGAAGCGTTTTGCGCTTCCTTTAGTAATTCTGGAGCGGGAGAAGAGGCTCGAACTCTCGACCTATACCTTGGCAAGGTATCGCTCTACCAACTGAGCTACTCCCGCATCAACAACAGAACGCTATTATAGAGCTTCCATAGGAGAAGTCAAGCGCCGCTTTTACTTTCCTGCACTTTTTTAATGAGTGGCCAGGCCTTGCGCAGGTAGTACAACATCGACCATACGGTGAGTACCGCAGCGATCAGCAGCAGCCAGTGGCCCCACACGCGCGTGTCGATCATGCCGAACAGATCCGAGTAGAACAGTAGCATCGGAATGGCGATCATCTGCGCGGTAGTCTTGATTTTTCCGAGCGAACTGACCGCCACCGATTTGGAGGCCCCGAGCTGGGCCATCCATTCGCGCAGCGCCGAGATGGCGATCTCGCGGCCGATGATGATGAACGCCGTAATCGGGTGCACGCGGTCCAGATGCACCAGCACCAGCAGCGCGCCGGTGACCATCAGTTTGTCGGCGACCGGATCGAGGAAGGCGCCGAACGCCGATGTCTGATTCCAGCGTCGCGCCAGGAAACCGTCGAACCAGTCGGTGGCGGCCGCGACCACGAATATCGCTGTCGACGCGACGCCTTGTTCGAAGCGCGACAAGCCGAGTTCCGGCACGTAAAACACGCCGACCACCAGTGGAATCAGGGCAACACGCAACCAGGTGAGCAAGATGGGGAAATTGAATGGCATACGTTTATTTGTTGTCGTCGACGGGTGCGCGAATTGAAATTTACCGAGATAGTATCAGAGCCGCTTCTCAAAACCGGTTATAGCAGGAAATCGCCGGTCCGCTTCGCACGTGCAGGCGAAGCAGGAGAAATCAATAGCTCAATGCAGCTGACGATAGATTTCTTCGGCCAACGTGTGTGAAATCCCCTCCACCGACGCCAGTTCGTCGATGCTGGCGTCAGCCACGCCGCGCAAGCCGCCGAAGCGCGCCAGCAGTTTCTGGCGGCGCTTGGCGCCGATGCCTTCGATCTCTTCAAGCCGCGAAGTCTGCCGCGCCTTGGCGCGTTTGGCGCGCATGCCGGTGATGGCGAAGCGGTGCGCCTCGTCACGAATTTGGGCGATCAGCATCAGCGCGGCGGATTCCTTGCCGAGTTCCTGCGGTGCGCGGCCGTCAACGAACACCAGCGTCTCAAGGCCGACCTTGCGCCCTTCCCCTTTCGCCACGCCGACGATGAGGCTGATGTCGAGGCCGAGTTCGGTGAAGACCTGGCGCGCGATTTCGACCTGGCCCTTGCCGCCGTCGATGAGTACGATGTCGGGCATGGTGCCGTCGCCGTTGGCGACCTTTTCATAGCGGCGCGTAAGCACCTGGCGCATCGCGGCATAATCGTCGCCGGGCGTGATGTCGTTGATGTTGTAGCGGCGGTATTCGCCGTTCTGCATGGCATGATGGTGGAACACCACGCACGAGGCCTGGGTCGCTTCGCCTTGCGTGTGGCTGATGTCGAAACATTCCACGCGCAGCGCTTCGATGTCTTCGACCTCGGTGCCGAGCGCCTCGACCAGCGCACGCGTGCGCGCCTGCTGCGAACCCTGCTCGGACAACAGGCGCGCCAGCGCGATCTCGCCGCCCTTGTGCGCCATCTCCAGCCATTGGCGGCGCTGTCCCTGGGGCTGGAGCGTGAGCGTGATGCGGTGGCCGCATTGCTCCATCAGCGCCAGCATCAAGGCGGGATCATCGAACTCGGTATTGACGATCAGGTTGCCGGGAATGAATTTGTCGATGTAGTGCTGGGCGATGAAGGCCTTGAGCACTTCGGCCTCGATCGACTCTTCGCCGTCGGGAATCGCGCCATCGACATGGGTCGGAAAATACGCCCGGTCGCCCAGGTGACGGCCCCCGCGCACCATTGCCAGATTCACGCAGGCGCGACCGCCCTGCACGATCACGGCGATGATATCGATGTCGGCATCGCCGCCGGTTTCCATCGTCTGCTGATGCAGCACGCTGGAGAGCGAGGTGATCTGGTTGCGCACCGCCGCAGCCTGCTCGAACTTGAGCTCGCCGGCGTAGGCGTGCATTTTCTTTTCCAGCGCGGCGAGCACTTCGCTCTGGCGGCCGCGCAGGAATTTGGAGGCGTTCTCGACGTCGAGCGCATAGTCCTCGGTGCTGATCAGCTTCACGCACGGACCGCTGCAGCGATGAATCTGGTGCAGCAGGCAGGGCCGTGTACGGTTGGCATAGACCGTGTCTTCGCAGGTGCGCAGTAAAAATACCTTCTGCAGGATCTGGATCGATTCCTTGACCGCCCAGGCATTCGGAAACGGACCGAAATACTGGTTCTTCTTGTCCACCGCACCGCGGTAGTAGGCCATGCGCGGATAGGCGTGACCGGTGATTTTCAGGTACGGATAGGACTTGTCGTCGCGGAACAGAATGTTGAAGCGTGGCCGCAGCGTCTTGATCAGATTGTTTTCCAGCAGCAGCGCTTCGGCCTCGCTGCGCGTGACCGTAGTCTCCAGCCGCGCGATGCGCTCGACCATCATGGCGATGCGCGGGCTGCTCAGCGTCTTCTGGAAATAGCTCGACACGCGCTTCTTGAGATCGCGCGCCTTGCCGACATAGAGCACGTTGTCTTCCGCATCGAAATAGCGATACACGCCAGGCAGGTGCGGCAGCTTGGCGACCGTCTCAAGGACGATCTCGCGTGGATCCGGTGGCGAAGGCGGCTGGGTGTCGGACATAAGGACGTCAGGAAATCATGCGAGCGTCTGCAGCAGCTTTTTCGCTGCGAGAAAGCGCTCGTCTCTTTGTAGTTCATCCCACTCCGGCGCCACGCCTTGGGGCACCAGTGCAGCGATTCGAGCGGCCGAGGCCGGAGATATCTTGGTCTGTAAACCGCTCAGCAGCTGATCTGCCTTGTCCGGCGAATTGCACATCAGCACCATGTCGCAACCCGCCTGCAATGCGGCATTGGCGCCATCAAGCGCGCCGCCGGCGACGCTGGCACCGTGCATGCTGAGATCGTCGCTGAAGATCACACCCTGGAAGCCTAGGTCCTTGCGCAGGATGCCCAGCCACTTCTTCGAGAAGCCGGCCGGATGCTTGTCGACCTTGGGATAAATCACGTGCGCCGGCATCACGGCGGTGAGGCTCATGCCCAACCAGTCGTAAGGCGCTGCGTCGTCGCCGAGGATGTCCTTGAGTGGACGCTCATCAACCGGCAGGTCGACGTGCGAATCGGCCGTGACGTAACCGTGACCGGGGAAATGCTTGCCGCAATTGGCCATGCCGGCCAGTGCCAAGCCGTGATTCAGACTCTTGGCCAGCAGCGTGACCACGCGCGGATCGCGGTGGAAGGAGCGCGTGCCGATCACCGACGAACCGCCGAAATCGAGATCGAGCACCGGCGTGAACGACAGGTCGACGCCGCAGGCGCGCAGCTCCGACGCCAGCACGTAACCGGCGGCGGTCGCCAGCTTGGTTGCCTGCAGCACGTCGCGATCCCACAATTCACCCAGCGTACGCATGGCCGGCAGATGGGTGAAGCCATCGGTCCTGAAGCGCTGCACGCGGCCACCTTCGTGGTCGACGGCAATCAGCACGCCGGGACGGGCTGCATGAATCCCTTGCGTCAGCGTCACCAGTTGCTTGCGATTTTCATAGTTGCGCGCGAACAGGATCACGCCACCCGTCAGCGGATGTTGAATGCGACGGATGTCTTCCGCCGTGAGTGTGGTGCCGACCACGTCGAGCATGACGGGGCCGAGTGGCTGTTGTGGTTGAGCTGATTGTTGCGACTGCCCTGCTGCCTTCATGTTTTCTCCGCGATGACAAATGCGACCGCATAGTCCACCTCGTCGGTGATCGAGACTTGCGCGGTCAATCCCTTCTCTTCCATCCAGGTCTTGAGTTCGCCGCTGCAGACCACTATGGGCTTGCCGCTTGGCGCGTTGAGCGTCTGCATGGACCGCCACGTCATCGGCATGTGCATGCCCAAGCCGATCGCCTTGGAAAACGCTTCCTTGGCGGCAAAACGCGTGGCCAGAAAACTGATGCCGCGCGCTTCGACCTTGGCCTTGCGGCTCAGGTATTTGACCATTTCTTCCGGGCCGAGGATCTTTTCGGCGAAGCGGTCACCGCGTCGCGCCAGCGTCGCCTTGAGGCGTGAAATCTGCAGGATGTCGGTACCGATGCCGTAGATCATGATCAGGCTTTTCCTGCCGTATCGAGACGCGCCTTGAGCATGATCGCCTTCATGTCGCTGACCGCCTTGTGCCAACCGACAAATACAGCTTGCGCGACGATAGCGTGCCCGATATTGAGCTCCGCGATATCGGGAATTGCCGCGATGGCTTGCACGTTGGTGTAATGCAGGCCATGACCGGCGTTGACTTTGAGGCCGCGACGGATGCCTTCTCGCACGCCGGCGCGTACACGCTCCAGTTCCTTCTCCATCTCGGCCTGGTCGTGCGCTTCGGCGTAACGACCGGTGTGCAACTCGATCACCGGCGCGCCGGTTTCGGCGGCGGCCTTGATCTGCTCGTCGTCGGGATCGATGAACAGGCTGACACGGATGCCTTCGGCCTGCAGCTGCTTCACCGCCGCTTGCACCTGCGCAAAATGGGTGACGACGTCGAGCCCGCCTTCGGTGGTGATTTCGGTGCGCTTCTCGGGCACCAGGCAGGAATCCTGCGGCTTGATGCGACAGGAAAAATCGATCATCTCGCTGGTGACCGCCGCTTCCAGGTTCATGCGCGTGCGCAGCAACGGACGGATCGCTTCGACATCGGCGTCGCGGATGTGGCGACGGTCTTCGCGCAAATGCAGCGTGATGGCGTCGGCGCCGGCCTCTTCCGCTTGCAGGGCGGCCTGGATCGGATCCGGGTAAGTGGTGCCGCGCGCATTGCGCAAGGTGGCGACGTGGTCGATATTGATGCCCAGTTCGATGGCGGGGCCGACGGGATTCAAGAAGCTCATGGAATTATCGCGATGTGCTGGGAGTGGATGGTGTGGATAAGGCGGACGGCGCGCGCATTTCTTTGGCGTCGTTCGTGTCGATCGCAGCGCCCTGCTTCGAGCGCCAGTTGAACACCAGCAGCGCCAGGCCGCCGGCGACCAGACCCCAGAAGGCCGTGCCGATGCCGAACAGCGAGACGCCGGAGGCGGTCACAAGGAATGTGATCAGCGCCGCTTCGCGCTGCTTTTCATTGGCCATGGCCACGGTCAGGCCGTTGGCGATGGTGCCGAACAGGGCCAGGCCGGCGATCGCCATGATCAGCGCCTTGGGGAAGGCTGCGAACAAAGCCACCACGGTGGCGCCGGACACGCCGGCAATCAGATAGAACACACCGGCGACGACGCTGGCCATGTAGCGCCGGGAAGCATCTTCATGTGCTTCCTTGCCCATGCAGATGGCGGCGGTAATCGCGGCCAGGCAGATCGAGAAACAACCGAACGGCGCCAGCACCAGCGTAGTCAGCCCGGTCCATGTCATCAGCGGCGACACAGGCGTGTTATATCCGGAGGCGCGCATGATCGCTACGCCCGGTGCATTTTGCGACGCCATGGTGACCACGAACAAGGGAATGCCGACGCCCAGCAGGCTGGTCAGCGTGAACTCGGGCATGACGAATTCAGGCGTGGCGAGTGCCAGGTGGAAGCTGTCGAATTTCAGCAAGCCTTGTGTACCGGCGAAGGCGGTGCCAAGCGTCAGCACCAGGATAATGGCGTAGCGCGGCAGCCAGCGCTTGCCGACCAGGTAAGCCGCGAACATCAGCAGCACCAGGCCGAACTCGAGCTTCATGGCGACGAAGACATCCATACCAAAACGCGCAAGAATGCCTGCCAGCATGGCGGCGGCGATCGAAATCGGAATGCGGTTCATCGCCCGCGCGAACAAACCGGTCACGCCGCAGATCGTCACCAGCGCAGCGGAAAACATGAACACGCCAATCGCCTGCGGCATGCTCAGTCCCGCCAGGCCGGTGATCAGCAAGGCGGCGCCGGGCGTCGACCAGGCCGTCACGACCGGGGAGCGGTAGTACAACGACAGACCGATGCAGGTCACGCCCATGCCGACGCCGAGCGCGAAGATCCACGAACTGATCTGGCCTGGTGTGGCGCCGGCGGCAGCGGCAGCCTGGAAGATGATGGCGGCGGAACTGGTGAAACCGATCAGCACGGCGACAAAACCAGCGGCCGCGCCAGACCAGGAAAAGTCTTTGAACACGTAGATTCCCGAACTCAGAGTTGCGACAGATCGATCAGAATCTGACGCGTGTTCAATTGTGCGCCGCCGAGGTGATGCGACAGCAGCGAGCGCATCAGCAACTTGCTCTGGCTCTGCGTCGTGGCGTCACTGTAGTCTTCCTTTTCCATGTCGAGCAAGGTCTTGCCGGACACTTTGGGCCAGGCATCGGACAAGCGCGGAAAACGCACGCCCTGATCCGGATCGACGACATAAGTGTCGTCCGGCGCGACCGGCTTGCCGTTGGTGACGCAGACGGTCCAGTCACCGGCCACGCCGGTTTCCTTGAGCAAGGCGCGCTCGAACTTGCGCAGCACGATGGCGGTCGACTCGCCGTGCGCCAGTTGGTTCAGCGTCGAGACGTAGTGATCGAACAGGGCCGGATGCGCATCTTCGCGCGCCAGCAGTTTGACCAGCAATTCATTGAGGTAGAAACCGCACAGCAAGGCCGATTTTTCCAGCGGCAGCAGCCCGCCGACCCACTCGGCCGCAGTCAGCGTACGTACTTCTGATTTGCCGCTCCAGCTCACGGACAGGGGCTGGAAGGTCTGCAGCACGCCGCGCAGCTTGGAATGCGGACGTTTGGCGCCCTTCGCCACCAGCGCCACGCGGCCATGATCGCGAGAAAAAACATCAACGATGAGGCTGGTTTCCTTGTAGGGATAGCTATGCAGCACGAAACCGGGCTGGGCCTGGATGCGCGTGTCTTTTTCAGGGACTTTGGGGCGACGCGTTGCAGCGGTGGCGCCGGACGCACTGGTTGCGCGCGGCGAGCGCTTGGGTGCAGCGGAATTTTTGGCGTTGGCCAGCGCAGACTCGGCGGCCGCAGCGCTCAGGGCTTCGGCATCCAGTGCTTGAGGTTGACCAACAGCAGAATCAGCGATGATCGCAGCCATAGAGTAAGTGTGTGCTATTCGTAGCCGTAGGCGCGCAATCCGGCTTCGTTATCAGCCCAGCCGGATTTGACCTTGACCCAGATTTCCAGATAGACCGGACCGCCGAACAGGCGCTCCATGTCCAGGCGCGCCTGCGTCGAAATCTCCTTCAGGCGCGCCCCCTTGTTGCCGATCACCATGGCCTTGTGGCCGTCGCGTTCGACCAGGATGGCGGCGAACACGCGGCGCAGGTTGCCTTCCTGTTCGAACTTCTCGATCAGGACGGTGCTGGTGTATGGCAGTTCTTCACCGACGAAACGAAATACCTTTTCACGCACGATTTCCGACGCCAGGAATTTCTCGCTGCGGTCGGTAATGTCGTCTTCGCCGAACATCGGCGGATTATTCGGCAGCAGCTTGCGGATCTCTTCCTGCAGGGAATCCAGCTGGAAACGCTGCTTGGCCGAAACCGGCACCACGGAGGCAAAATTGTGCTGCGACGCGACTTCCTGCGCGAACGGCATCAGCACCGATTTATCCTTGCTGCGATCGGACTTGTTCATCACCAGGATGCACGGCACGTTGGCCGGCAACAGCGCCATGACCTGCTTGTCGGCCGGTCCGAAGGTGCCTGCTTCGATCACGTACAAGATCACGTCGGCGGCAGTCAGCGTGGTGGTGACGGTGCGATTGAGTGTCTTGTTCAGGGCATTGCTGTGACGCGTCTGGAAGCCCGGCGTGTCAATGTAGACGAATTGCGTATTGTCCATCGTCTGGATGCCGGTGATGCGATGGCGCGTGGTCTGCGCCTTGCGCGACGTGATGCTGACTTTGGCGCCGATCAGTGCATTCATCAATGTCGATTTGCCGACGTTCGGGCGACCGACAATGGCGATGTAACCGCATCGATAATCAGACAAGGCGTCGGTCGATGCGTCGGAAGGGGCGTTAAGGTCTGTCATGCGGTTTTGCTTTGTGTTACGGAGAGCGTCGAGGCCGGCGCCTCGGTGCGGGAGTCGTTCAGATCGGCGGCGGCCGTGTGGGCCTTGCTGTCGCTTTTTCCGTCGGTCGTTTTAGGTTCGGCTTTGTGGTCCGCTTTATGGTCCGCTTTGGTATCGGCTTTTGCGTCAGCTTTTGCATCGGCCTTGCCTTCCGCTTTCAATTCGGGCTTGGCCTCGCTTTTGGCGGCCTTGACGGCAACTGGCTTCTCCAGCTTTTCCGGCTTGGCGACCGGCGCATCAGCAACCAGCGGCAACTCCTCATTCGGCGCGTCGGGCTGGATCGTGGCGATGCCTGCCAGCTTGAGTTGCGTGGTGCGCGCGCGCGGTTTGCGTGTCGAGGCAGGCGTCTTGACCAAAGCGGCCTGGACCGCTTCCAACGCCAGTTTGGCCGCCGCCTGCTCACCTGCACGGCGGCTGCCGCCGGTGCCGAATACCTGGATTTCCAGTTTGGGCACCAGGCATTCGATTTCGAATTCCTGGTTATGCGCGGCGCCGTGCGTGGCCACCACGTTGTATTGCGGCAGCGGGATTTTCTTGCCTTGCAGGTATTCCTGCAGCAGCGTCTTGGCGTCCTTACCGAGCGTCTTCGGATCGACTGTGTCGAGAATCGGGATATACAGCGAGCGGATCACGTCGCGCGCGGCGTTGAACCCGGCGTCGAGGAAAATCGCGCCGAACAGCGCTTCCAGCGTATCGGCCAAAATCGAGGGGCGGCGGAAACCACCCGACTTCAGCTCGCCTTCGCCAAGTCGCAAAAACTGCGACAGATCGAGGCGTTGGGCGATTTCATAGAGCGATTGCTGCTTGACGAGATTGGCGCGCAGGCGCGACAAATCCCCCTCATCAATCTTGTTGTATCGGTCGAACAGGAGCGAGGCGACGACGCAGTTGAGGATAGAGTCGCCGAGGAATTCGAGGCGTTCGTTATGCAAGCTGCTATGGCTACGATGCGTCAAGGCCTGCTGCAGTAACGTAGCGTCCTTGAAGTTGTGCCCCAGCCGATTTTGCAATACTAATGGATCCATTTATTCATCCGTCGCTTAGAGATGCGAACCCGGCTGCGCTGTCCTGCCGCCTTTCGCCGACCTCCCCAGGCCATCCGGCCCGTTACCTGCAACCCGCCACCGCTACAGAATACGCCGGCCGGCTGGTTGTGGGATTTTCCTGGAACAGAGAAAAACACCGGGAAAATACCGTGTTCCGCCTCCGAAGAATTGATGCCATACAGAAACTTAATGGAAACTACCGATACGCTTCAGATTACTCAGATTCATCCAGACAAAGAATGCTTTTCCGACAATATTCTGATCCGGCACGAAGCCCCAATAGCGGCTGTCCAGGCTGTTGTCGCGGTTGTCGCCCATCATGAAGTACTGGCCGGCGGGCACGGTGCAGGCAAAGCCTTCGGTGTTGTAGCTGCACAGCTCATGCTGAGGGAAAGCGTCCGGATTCGGTACAAAATTGGGAGCGCGCTCATCCGTCAGTATCTTGTGGTCGACGCCGGTCAGGTCTTCCTGCCATTGCTTATAGTACGTCAGATTCTCATCATCCAGATAATCTGGCAATGGCTTGTAAGAAACTTCTTTACCATTTACAGTTAAATGCTTGTTTTTATAGACAATTTTATCACCCGGCACGCCAACAACACGTTTGATGTAGTCCACCGACGTATCCTTCGGATATTTGAACACCATCACGTCGCCACGCTGCGGATCGTTGATGCTGATGATCTTCTTGTTCACGATCGGCAGGCGAATGCCGTAGGTGTATTTATTCACCAGGATCAGATCGCCGACCAGCAGGGTCGGCACCATTGAGCTCGATGGAATCTTGAACGGTTCATACAGGAACGAGCGCAGGAAAAACACCAGCGCAATGACTGGAAAGAAGCTGCCCGAATATTCGATCCAGGTCGGCTGACGCAGCAGATCGGATTCGATCTTCGCGCGGCTGGAGGTATCGCTCTTGACGCCGTCGCTGGAGTTTTTGGCGATGCGCGCATCGAACTCGGCCAATGCGGCATCGGCCTTCGCGCGACGCTGCTTGGACCAAAAGTAGGTATCCAGGAACCAGATGACGCCGGTCAGCACCATCAACACAAACAGAATCAGCGCAAAATTGCCTAAGAGAGACTGCACGTTCATTTTTCGTCCACTTGTAAGATTGCCAGGAATGCTTCCTGTGGAATTTCCACCGAACCGACCTGCTTCATGCGTTTCTTGCCGGCCTTCTGCTTCTCGAGCAGTTTGCGCTTGCGGCTGATGTCACCGCCGTAGCACTTGGCCAGCACGTTCTTGCGCAGCGCCTTGACGTTTTCACGCGAGATGATGGTGGCGCCGATGGCAGCCTGGATCGCCACGTCGAACATCTGGCGCGGAATCAGCTCGCGCATCTTCGCCGCCACGGCGCGACCGCGGAACTGGCTGTTGGCACGGTGCACGATGATGGCCAGGGCATCGACCTTTTCGCTGTTGATCAGCATGTCGACCTTGACCACGTCGGCAGAACGGTATTCCTTGAACTCGTAGTCCATCGACGCATAGCCGCGCGAGGTCGACTTCAGGCGATCGAAGAAATCGAGCACGATTTCGGCCATCGGCATTTCATAGGTCAGTTGCACCTGCTTGCCGTGGTAGCTCATGTTGATCTGCACGCCGCGCTTTTGTGTACACAGCGTAATGACCGAGCCGACGTATTCCTGCGGCATGTAAAGATTGACGGTGACGATAGGCTCGCGCACTTCTTCGATCCTGGACGGTTCCGGCATCTTGGACGGATTATCGACCATCAGGATGGTGCCTTCGCCATCGCGCAGCACGACTTCATACACGACCGTCGGTGCAGTCGTGATGAGGTCCATGTCGAATTCACGCTCGAGGCGTTCCTGCACGATTTCCATGTGCAGCAAACCGAGGAAGCCACAGCGGAAGCCGAAGCCCAGCGCTTGCGAGACTTCCGGCTCGTATTGCAGTGCGGCGTCGTTGAGCTTGAGCTTTTCGAGCGAATCGCGCAGTGCGTCGTATTGATTCGCCTCGACCGGGAACAGGCCGGCAAACACTTGCGGCTGCACTTCCTTGAAGCCCGGCAGCGGCTCGGCGGCCTTGTTGGCAGCCAGCGTGACGGTGTCGCCGACCTTGGCCGCCTTCAGTTCCTTGATACCGGCGATGATGAAGCCGACCTGCCCTGCCGTCAGCGTTTCGCGCGATTGCGATTTCGGCGTGAAGACGCCGATGCTTTCGGTCAGATGCGTCGATTCGGTCGCCATCAGGAAAATCTTTTCCTTCGGACGCAAGGTCCCGTTGACGATGCGCACCAGCATGACCACGCCGACATAGTTGTCGAACCACGAATCGATGATCAGCGCCTGCAGCGGCGCATTCGGATCACCCTTCGGCGCCGGCACTTTGGCGATCATCGCTTCGATCACGTCTTCCACGCCCAGGCCAGTTTTGGCCGAACATGGGGTGGCGTCGGAGGCGTCGATGCCGATGACTTCCTCGATCTCGCTCTTGGCGTTGTCTGGGTCGGCCGACGGTAAGTCGATCTTGTTGAGCACGGGGACCACTTCAACGCCCAGCTCCAGCGCCGTGTAGCAGTTGGCCACGGTCTGCGCTTCCACACCTTGCGATGCGTCGACGACCAGCAGCGCACCTTCGCATGCCGACAGCGAGCGGCTGACTTCATAGCTGAAGTCGACGTGGCCCGGCGTATCGATCAGGTTGAGGTTATAGATCTGGCCGTCCCGCGCCTTGTAATGCAACGCTGCGGTTTGCGCCTTGATCGTGATGCCGCGCTCGCGCTCGATGTCCATCGAGTCGAGCACCTGGGCTTCCATCTCGCGGTTGGAGAGGCCGCCGCACAACTGGATGATGCGATCGGCGAGCGTAGATTTGCCGTGGTCAATATGGGCAATGATCGAGAAATTACGGATATTGTTCATTAAATTGCAGAAAACGATGAAAAAAGGCGCTCCAGAATGGGAGCGTCTCCCAATTGAGCGCCTTTACAACAGCTTTTGTTCAACCCGTCATTCTACCGGATTTCAGAGGGTAAAACCCGAATAAGCCATTCACGGCTTGCTGTCCGGAGCGATTCTGTGGCCTTGCGATTGCCAGGCAGCCGAAATATCGGATTAATTACTTTTAAGCAAGAATTTTTCGACTTCCACGACATCCAGAAAATAGTGGCACAGTTGCACGGCAGGCTGTCCTTCCCGTTGCCCTACGAGTACCGGCACCAATTCGTCATAGCGCTGCACCAGCGCTGCATCGTCATCAACGTCGATGACCTCCACGGAGAAGTCATGCTCCGTGTGGAATTTTTCCAGCGCGTGCAGCATGTCCTCGCACAAATGGCAGTAAGACCGCGAATACAGGATGAAATGGGCAGAGGACATCGGACGTTCCGGTTCAAGCGCGAAGATCACAAAATAAAGGCTGCAACCCCTTGGGGGGTATGCAGCCTTCATGCTGAAAGATTAGCGAGGGCTGACGCCCCTCATTCTCAGTTGCCGTTGGCGCTTGGGCGCAGAGGCACGAACTGCGAGGAGTCGCCGCGACGCACCAGCACTGCCGCACGCTTTTTCGGATCAAGTTTGGCAACCAGACCGTTGAACTGCTTGGCGTCCTTGATATCGACGTCATTGAGACGCTGGACCACGTCGCCAGCCCGCAAACCGGCTGCCGCTGCCACGCCGACTGCGGATTCCACCAGCACGCCGCTATCGACCTTGAGCTCCTTCTTCTGCGCATCGGTCAGATCGCTGACCACCAGGCCCAGAGAATTCGGCGTCGCCTCCTGCTTAGGCTTTTTCTCTTCCGCCTTGGCCGGTTTGTCGGCTTCGATCTCGACCACGGTCACCTGAATATCGCGGGCACTGCCCTTGCGCCAGATGTTGACCGTCGCACGCGAACCCGGCTTGGTACTGCCGACCATGCGCGGCAGATCGCTCGGCCTCTCGATCGGAGTGCCGTTGAATTTCAGAATGATGTCACCGGCTTCCAGGCCGCCCTTTTCTGCCGGACCGCCCGGTTCCACACGTTGCACCAGCGCGCCCTGGGCCTTCGCCAGACCCAGCGATTCAGCCACGTCCTTGGTCACTTCGCCGATCTGGACACCGATACGACCGCGCGTCACGCGACCGGAAGCTTTCAGTTGATCGGACACGCGCAGCGCTTCATCGATGGGCACTGCAAAAGAGATGCCCATGAAGCCGCCGGAACGGCTGTAAATCTGCGAATTGATGCCGATCACTTCACCCTTCAGGTTGATCAGCGGGCCGCCCGAGTTACCGGGATTGACCGCAACGTCGGTCTGGATCAGCGGCAGGTAGTCACCGGTGTCGCGCGCTTTGGCGGAAATGATGCCGGCGGTCACGGTGTTTTCCAGGCCGAAGGGCGAGCCGATCGCCAGCACCCATTCACCGGCGCGAATCTTGTCCGAATCGCCGATCACCAGGCGCGGCAGGCTGCTGCCGTCGATCTTGAGCAACGCCACATCGGTGCGGGTGTCGGAACCAATGATCTTGGCCTTGAACTCGCGCTTGTCGGTCAGCGTCACGTAGACGTCGCTGGCGCCCTCAACCACGTGGGCGTTGGTCATGATGTAACCGTCCGCCGAAATGATGAAACCTGAACCGACGCCGCGCGGCACCTCTTCCTGCTGGGCGCTGCCGCCCTTGCGGTTAGGACGCGGTGTGTTCGGCGTATTGGGTTGCTGCTGGCGCGGCATCGGCACGCCGAAGAAGCGACGGAAGAATTCCTGCATTTCTTCATCGTCCGCGCCGGCTTGCGGCTGCCCGGTCTTGACGCGTTCGGTCGTGCGAATATTGACGACACCAGGACCGGTGCGGTCGACGATATCCGCAAAGTCAGGCAAGCCGGCGACGGCAGGCGCTGCGACCGCTGCGCTCAAGCCGGTCAACGCCGGTGACAAAGCAAGAACGGAGGCGCTCAGCAGCGACGACAACAAGATTTTCTTGGCAGGGATCATCAGTGACATTTTTTCGTATTATTTGGATTTGAATTCTATGGAATTCGACACTTGTCGAATCGCCGGCCCCGGCACTTCGCCGACCACAGTGAGCCAATAGTCGCCCTGGCGACGGCCCACGATATTCATTGCACCCTGTTGCATGGAGCCTTCGGTCCTGCTCTGCGAACCCGGTTCGATGAATACGGAAATGGCCGCCAGACCATCGGAAAACACGATTTGCGAGACTTCCCGCTGTGTCGTCACGCCATGCTGCGTCGCGGACGCGCCCGTGTTCTGCGTATCTGAAATCAGGCGTTTGACTTCCTGGATCTTCTTGAAGCCAGGCGGCGGCGTCACCGACCAGCCCGACAGGTTGACCTGGCTCATGACCGAATTTTCGATATGCCAGCCATTAGTGTTGGTGATGCTCGGCTTGACGCGATTGTGGTCGATGTTGCCGATCTCGATCTGGGTGAAGGAAATCTGCTCCACCACTTCATTCTTGGCGTCGAAAGTCTGCGCGCGCAACAGCAAGCCGGTGGCCTTGTCGGCCCACAGCTTGTAACCGTAACGCAATTTATCCTTGGGTTCGAGGATCACCGCCTGGCAATCGTGGCCGGCGACGCGGCCGGTCTCACCCATTTTGACGCTGTAGTAATCCACCAGATCGGTGGGATTGGCGGCAAGAATGGCGGGGAACACATCGCGCGTGACGCGCTTTTCGATCAGGACGGTTTTCGCCTCGGGAACGTAACAGGCGACATCGTCGTTGTTGCGGATATATTCACGCGGCTTGCCGTCGAGGACTTCCAGCTTCTCGATTTCGTTTTTGCCGGACAGAATGTGAGTGATGCGCGAAGTGCGCATCTGGTTGGACTGCTGGTAGACGAAAGTGCCTGAATAATTAAGCCGCTGCGCTGCGGATTGAATTTTTTTTAGTAAGACCTGCGCATCCTGATTGTTGCTTACTTTTGTCGGCAATGCATTCTCCGCCTGAGCGGAGAATGCTACAAATGCCGAAAGAAAAAGAACGACCCGGAGCAAACCTTGTGTCTGCCGCATATTATTTATCTGAGTCAATTGCGAAAGCCGCCGAACGGGCATATTGGGCCGAACTGTACATCGAAGGCGAGAAACGTTGATGCGCCAGCAGGTAGTCGTCGATACGCGGATCTCGTGTGACTTCACCCTGTTGCGCCAGGTTGCTGATCGATGCCGTGCCTTGCTGCGCGGACGACGTTGCCGCCACTGTCGTGATTACCGACGGCACAATCGCCGTCGCTACCGGCGACACAACCGGAGCCGGAGCGCTGGCCACCGTCGTCGACTGCTGCTGCCCCGTCACCAGCACAACGGCGACAATCGCCGCCGCTGCAGCAGCGCCAGGCATCACGAAACGGCGCACGAAACGCTTGCGCGTCGGCATCAGCGTCACAACATTGGATGCCGTCGATTCATTCACCGCGACCGGAACGATGATCTGTTCGGCAGCGGTCGTCGTCAACTGTGGGGCGATGATCGTCGGCTCGGCATCAAGACGCGCGCTCATTTTGGCGGCAAAGCCGCCGCTGAGCGAAAACGCCATTTCTTCCGAACGCATGACATCACCGATCTGATGGTAAAGATCCCACGTCACCTGCTCTTCCGGCTGGCGTAAAACAGCGAGAGCAATGCTGACATGTGAGTCAACCAGCTCGCCGTCGGCCAATGCCGAAATTTGTTCTCTGCTAATTTCTTTGGTATCCATAAGTAGTCACCCGGCCACAAAATTTCAGTTCCATCACCCGCTCTTATTTTTATGTCTTTTACTGACGTCTACGACGTCATATAACGCATAACTCCCGTGCTTCAAGTACAGATCAACATGCAGCTCAAAATCCACCTACCAACGCTTGTCCAGCGCCGTTCCAAGCAGTGGCCGAAGCTTTTCCGCAATCGCCTCGCGCGCCCGGAAGATCCGGCTGCGCACCGTACCGATGGGGCAACCCATGGCGTCGGCGATCTCGTCGTAGCTCAAACCCTCTATTTCACGCAGGGTAATCGCGGTCCGCAATTCTTCCGGCAAGGCTTCCATCGCAACGTTGACCGTCTGGGCAATCTGTTTGGTCGCCAGCATCGACTCAGGAGTATTGATGTCTCTTAGGTGCTCTCCGTCGTCAAAAGTTTCAGCCTCTTCTGCATCTGCTTCAGTTGACGTCGGCGCCCTTCTGCCCATGGTCACAAGGTAGTTCTTGGCCGTGTTGATACCGATCCGGTACAACCAGGTATAGAACGCCGAATCGCCACGGAACTGCGGCAGCGCGCGGTAGGCCTTGATGAAGGCTTCTTGCACGACATCTTCTGCTTCCGCCTGATCGCGCACCAGGCGCGACACGAGCCGCATCAGTTTCCGTTGATATTTGGCAACTAATAGCTCGAACGCCTTCTTATCGCCACGCTGTACACGCTCGACAAGCAGTTGATCAATTTCGCGTTCCGTCGTCAAATCCAGTTTCCTTGTTTTTTTATCATTTCTGCGCAAACCGAATCATTGATCCATTTCGAAGCAATAAATTCAATAAGCGTACTATCTTTTCGATTTTTTTGTAGAGTGCATGCCATCAAGCATCGTTATTATGACTCGCAACCCATCGACAAGCCACTTGCAGCGCCCGGAAGGTTTCCCTGGAGACAGAGTCTGGCAATACCGGAATAGTCCGAACCCGGCCATTTTCCAGCCTCAACCGCAACAACAGCAGATTCGGCCAAACGGTTGAGCCGGCCAGCAACTGCGCCAGACCGCCGCTCATCACTTGCGAACCTGGCTTGACGCGCACCGCTGCGTGATGCTCGACCAGCCGGATCTGCCCGGTGCCGGAAATGTGCAACCAGACCGCCTTGCGATTCTTCAGCACCAACCAGAACGCAAGGATTGCCGCGACGATACACGCCCCGGAAAGCGACATCCTGAAAACAAAAGACAATTGCCCGACCAAGGCGAAAGCAAAAATGACGCCGATGAGGGCGACAGCGACAGCCGCTGCCGCCATCATGATCAAAAGCAGACGGGAAGGTTTGATATCCGCAGAGACTGCTATCGACATAGAAATGGGGGAGTGGAAAAGCAAAACCCGGCTTTCTGTCGAAAGCCGGGCCAGGTTCTTATACCTTGCCGAACACCAAAGTGCCGTTGGTGCCGCCGAATCCGAATGAATTCTTGACGGCGATATCGATCTTCATGTCGCGCGCCTGGTTGGCACAATAGTCAAGATCGCACTCCGGATCCTGATTGAAGATATTGATCGTCGGAGGAGAGATCTGATTGTGCAGCGCCAGCACGGTGAACACCGACTCCAGCCCGCCCGCACCGCCCAGCAGATGGCCGGTCATGGACTTGGTGGAATTGACGACCATCTTGTAAGCATGGTCGCCGAAGGCAGCCTTGATTGCATCGGTTTCATTCTTGTCGCCCAGAGGCGTGGATGTACCGTGTGCGTTCAGATACTGGACTTCGTCCGCATTCACACCCGCATCGCGCAAGGCCGACACCACGCAACGGCGTGGGCCGTCCAGACTCGGAGCGGTCATGTGGTAAGCGTCGCCGCTCATGCCGAAACCCAGCACTTCTGCATAGATCTTGGCGCCACGCGCCTTGGCGTGCTCGTACTCTTCCAGCACCATCACGCCCGCGCCTTCGCCCAGCACGAAACCGTCGCGGTCCTTGTCCCACGGACGGGAGGCGGTCGCCGGATCGTCATTGCGGGTAGACAGCGCGCGCGCCGAAGCGAAGCCGCCAATACCCAGCGGCGAAACGCTGGACTCAGCGCCACCGGCAATCATCACGTCGGCATCGCCGTACTGAATCATGCGGCTGGCGGAGCCGATGCAATGCAAACCTGTCGTGCAAGCAGTCACGATGGCCAGATTAGGGCCTTTCAGACCGTACTTGATGGACAAGTTGCCGGAAATCATATTGATGATCGAAGCCGGAATGAAGAACGGGCTGATGCGGCGCGGGCCGCGGTTGGTCAGCTCTTCATGGGTCTGCTCGATCAGCGGCAAGCCACCGATACCGGAACCGATGATGACGCCGATGCGCTCGGCGTTTTCATCGGTGACGACCAGGCCGCTGTCCTGAAAGGCCTGCATGCCCGCCGCCATGCCGAAATGGATAAACGTATCCATGTGGCGCGCTTCTTTGGCGGGAATGTAATCTTCGATGTTGAAGCCCTTCACCTCTCCCGCGAAATGCGTAGAAAAAGGAGTGGCGTCAAACTTGGTGATGGTGGCAATGCCCGACTTACCTTCCTTGACTGCGCCCCACGCGTCGGCAATCGAATTGCCAACGGGTGAAATGCAACCGAGACCGGTAATGACTACACGACGTTCACGTGAGCGGCTCAAGCAATTCTCCTAGAGTCGTTCAAAACCAGCTTAGGCCTTGACGTGTGCCTTGGCGTAATCGATCGCCTGTTGCACGGTTGTAATCTTTTCAGCTTGTTCGTCAGGGATTTCCATTTCGAACTCATCTTCCAATGCCATGACCAGTTCGACGGTGTCGAGCGAGTCAGCGCCCAGATCGTCCACGAACGACGATTCTGTCTTGATGTCTGCTTCAGCGACGCCCAGTTGTTCAGCGACGATCTTTTTAACGCGTTGTTCGATATCGGACATAAGTGCCTCCAGTGGATAGGTTACAAAAGTGCGCGCATTTTATCAGGTTTGCACGCTAAAAATTTACTTTTAAGTATTCTCGACAAGAATAAGTAAGTTGCTGCGATCTGCGTCCAAGGACGCTTAATTCATATACATGCCGCCGTTGACATGCAAGGTGGTGCCGGTGATGTAAGCCGCTTGCGGCGACGCCAGGAACGCCACAGCCGCTGCGATGTCCTCCGGGGCGCCCAGACGACCCAAGGGAATCTGCTGCAGCAAGGCGGCGGTCTGCTGCTCGCCCAGCACCTTGGTCATGTCGGTATCGATGAAACCCGGCGCGATGCAGTTGACGGTGATGTTGCGGCTGCCGATTTCACGCGCCAGCGCGCGACTCATGCCTGCCACGCCGGCCTTGGCGGCGGCGTAGTTCATTTGCCCCGAATTGCCCGCAGAACCGACCACCGACGTGATGTTGATGATGCGGCCGTTGCGCGCTTTCATCATGCCGCGCAAGACTGCGCGCGACAGACGCCCGACCGCGGTCAGGTTGGTGGCGATGACATTATCCCACTCTTCGTCTTTCATGCGCATGGCCAGTTGGTCTTGCGTGATGCCTGCATTGTTGACAAGAATGGACAAGCCGCCGAATTCTTTTTGAACGTCGTCAATGATGGCGCTGCAAGCAGCGGCGTCGTTGACGTTGAGGACCACGCCCTTGCCGCAACCAGGCTGCACCTGCTCGAGGTACTCGGTGATCGCCGCCGCGCCGGCTGCGGAGGTTGCCGTACCGACCACCTTCGCACCCTGACGTACCAGTTCCAGCGCGATGGCGCGTCCGATGCCGCGGGAAGCGCCGGTCACCAGCGCGATTTGATTTTGCAAATTTTGCGAATTTTGATCACTCACTTCAGCAGCTCCAGTACTTTATCCAGGGACGCCTGATCGACGATTGCCTCGCCCGTCAGATCGCCGTTGATACGCTTGGTCAAACCGGCCAGCACCTTGCCTGGACCGCATTCGACTACGTGGGTAATGCCCTCTGTCGACATTTTCTGCACGGTCTCGACCCAACGCACTGCGCTGGCCGCCTGACGCACCAGCGCATCCTTGATGGCGACGGGATCGCTGACGATGGCGACGTCGACGTTGTTGATCAAAGGGATTTGCGGTGCAGAGAACGGCACCTTGGCCAGATATTCCTGCAGACGATCCGAAGCCGGCTTGAGCAGCGATGAATGGAACGGCGCCGAAACCGGCAGCACCAGCGCGCGCTTGGCACCCTTGGCCTTGGCGATTTCGCAGGCGCGCTCAACTGCGGCCTTGCTGCCGGCGATCACCACTTGCGCCGGCGAATTGTAGTTGACTGCTTCAACCACGTCGCCCTGCGCAGCTTCGGAGCAGGCAGCACGTACGTCGTCATCCGACAGGCCGAGAATCGCCGCCATTCCGCCCTGCCCGACCGGCACGGCTTCCTGCATGGCTTGCGCACGGAAACGCACCAGCGGAACGGCGTCCTTGAATGCGATCACACCGGCCGCCACAAGTGCGGAATACTCGCCGAGGCTGTGACCGGCAACCAGTGCCGGCGCCTTGCCGCCGGCGGCAAGCCAGGCACGGTAAAACGCCACGGCCGCAGTCAGCATGACCGGCTGGGTATTGGTGGTCAGGTCGAGGTCTTCTTTCGGACCTTCGGCGATCAGCTTGCCGAGATCGAATTGCAGCGCGTCGGAGGCTTCCGCGACAGTCGCCTTGACCACTTCGTTGTCGGCAAATCCATTCAGCATTCCGATGGCCTGCGAACCCTGGCCCGGAAAAACAAAAGCAAATGTTGTCATGCTCTATTTTATCGTTGAAAAATCAGTTCAAAGCCGGCTGCCGCCGACTCACATGCGCGCCAGCACGGCGCCCCAGGTGAAGCCGCCGCCTACGCCTTCCATCATGATGTTATGCCCTGGCTTGACGCGACCGTCGCGCACCGCCTGGTCCAGCGCCAGCGGAATCGACGCGGCCGAAGTATTGCCGTGCTCGTCGACGGTCACCACCATTTTTTCCAACGGCAGGCCGAGCTTTTTGGCTGTGCCCTGCATGATGCGGATGTTGGCTTGGTGCGGAATCAGCCAGTCGATTTCCTTTGCGTCCACCTTGGCGATTTCCAGCACTTCGCGCGCCACCTTGTCCAGTACCGACACCGCCAGTTTGAACACCGCGGGGCCGTCCATGTACAAATACGCATTTCCCGCGACTGCGCCGTCATTGACGTTGCCCGGCACGCACAGGATATGTCCGTGGCTGCCGTCGGCATGCAGTTTTGCAGCGAGAATACCGGGCTCTTTTGACGCCGTCATGACGATCGCGCCGGCGCCGTCGCCGAACAGCACACAGGTGGTGCGGTCTTCGAAATTCAGGATGCGCGAAAACACTTCCGCACCGATCACCAGCACGTTCTTGTGCATGCCGGTCTTGATGAAGCTGTCCGCCACCGACATTGCATACACGAAGCCGCTGCACACCGCCTGCACGTCCATCGCGGCGCCGCCGTTGTTGATTCCCAGCTTGCGCTGCACCACGCATGCCGTGCTCGGGAAGCCGCCCAGATGGTCCGGCGTCGATGTCGCCAGGATGATCAGGTCGATATCATTGGCTTGCAAGCCGGCTGCTTCCAGCGCGCGCTGCGAGGCCGCCACGGCGAGGTCGCTCGACAGCACGTCGGCTTCGGCGTAATGGCGCGCGGAAATGCCGCTGCGCGAAAAAATCCATTCATCGGAAGTCTCGATGCCCTTCTTCGCAAGCTGCTGCGCCAACTCGTCGTTGGTCACGCGCTTGGGTGGCAGGTAACTGCCGGTGCCGACAATTTTGCTATAAAGAGTCATACCGTTTTCTGTTCTGTTAGATCGGTTGATGATGTGATTGCATTGACGCGCTCGGCCGCACCTTCCGCCTGTGGAATCAGTTCAGCGATAGTGGTCGTGATGCGCGACAATACGTCATATTTGGCCGCATCGTAAGCGCGCTGGATGGCCCATTCGAAGGCATACGCATCGGCGCCGCCATGGCTCTTGAACACCAGTCCGCGCAAGCCGAGCAGGCTGGCGCCATTGTAGCGGGACGGATTGAGGCGACGCGACAGCGCCTTGATGGCGCCGTAGGCGATCAGAGCGCCGAGCTTGTTGAAGAAGCCTTTTTTGAATTCCGTGGTCAGTACGATCTTGACGAAACGCCCCAGACCTTCGGAGGCCTTCAGCGTGACGTTACCGACAAAACCGTCGCACACCACGATGTCGGTGGTGCCTTCGAAGATGTCATTGCCTTCGACGTTGCCGTAGAAATTGATCAGACCTTTTTCGTGATCCGCGTGCAGCAGCTCGGCGGTCTGCTTGACCACTTCATTGCCCTTGATTTCTTCTTCGCCGACGTTGAGCAAGCCGACCGTAGGACGCGGCTTGCCCTCCATGGCCGACACCAGCGCAGAACCCATCAGCGCGAACTGATGCAAATGCTGCGGCTCGCAATCGACGTTGGCGCCGAGGTCGAGCATATAAGTCGGACCGTCTTTTTGATTGGGAAGTATCGTACAGATCGCCGGGCGATCGACGCCCGGAATGGTTTTCAGCACGTAGCGAGAAACAGCCATCAGCGCACCGGTGTTGCCGGCGGAGACAGCCGCGCTGGCGCGCCCGTCCTTGACCAGATTGACCGCCACGCGCATGGAAGAATCCTTCTTGCGGCGCAGGGCAACCTCGATCGAGTCGTCCATGGTGACAACTTCGGCGGCGTGCTGAACGTGTATGCGTGAAATATCGCTTTGCCTGTGCTTGCGCAAAGCGGCGCGCAACGCTTCTTCCTGACCCACCAATATCAACTCGGCGTCAGGCTCGCGCTGCAAAAACGAAATGGCGGCTGGGATAGTGACTGAAGGGCCGTGATCGCCGCCCATGCAGTCAATGGAAATTTTGATGGTCATTGTTTTGATTCAGAGCCTTGCCAACCCGCATTATGGGGCAGATTTGGCGCGATTCAAAATGACGCGCTAAGCTGAAGCAGCATATAAAAAGCGGCGCCAATTGAAAAATTCATTGCGCCGCATTTTGCCTTAACAGCAATTTCCGATTACTCGTCGTTCTTGGTCTTCAGGACCTTGCGACCACGGTAGAAACCGTTCGGGCTGATGTGGTGACGCAGGTGCGTTTCACCAGTTGTCGGCTCGACTGCCAGCGGTGGCGCTGTCAGGAAATCGTGTGCACGATGCATACCGCGCTTCGATGGGGTCTTTTTGTTTTGCTGAACAGCCATGATAACTCCTGAATCTTAAGTTCTAAAATTTTAACATATCCGGCCAGCAAACTCACTGCCCAACCGAGAATCCTTACATCCGACAGGAAAACCCGCCACCTGCTTTTTTACTGCTTCAAATTCTTCAACACCGAAAACGGCGATATCTTCTCGCTCGCCGCCACTGCAGGCCCGGACTCCGCCTGCGCAGGGCAGACATCATGCTTGGGCGCCACCGGCAAGGCAAGCAAAGCCTCATCCTCAACCAGATAACTGACGTTGAATTCGGCCTCGCCGACAATCACGTCAATCGACTCATCGTCGAGCACTTCCTCGATGGCATCCGCAGATTCTTCATCCTTGGCCAATACCAGCACCGACTCGGACGACAACTCGAAAGGCATCGCGGTCAGGCATCGCTGGCACACCAGGCTGACCTGGCCGAATACGGAAAGCTTCAATTGCGGGTGACCGAGCTTGTCGGTGCCGCCACTCAGCGCCCACTTGATGACGCCGGCGCGATCGACCGTTTCGCCCGCCAGGCGCACCATATCGGCTACCGCGAGCTCGCCTTCGGCCTGCTCCTTGAGCCGACTGAATTGAAATGCGTCGATCACAAAAGCACTCATGGCGAAAGCTGAATCCGGAAAACCTGCGATAATAACAGCGTTTTCCCTTATTCGTCAAAGTGTTAGCGTATTTTTCGCGAACACCGCCACCTTGCTGTCGCATAATGCCCAAAACTTCCACCCTGCCCCGTCTCATCCTGGCCTCGAGCTCGATCTACCGGCGCGAGCTGTTGTCACGATTGCAACTACCTTTCGAGGTGATTGCTCCCGACATCGACGAAACCCCGGCGCCAGGTGAAAGCCCGGAAGCCACCGCGTTGCGCCTGGCGTGCCAGAAAGGCGAAGCCGTCGCAAAACATCATCCCGATGCCCTGATCATCAGCTCGGACCAAGTCGCCACGCTCGACGGCGAACAGATCGGCAAACCCGGCAACCACGCCAATGCCTTGAAGCAACTGATCAAGATGCGCGGCCGCCGCGTAATTTTCCATACGGCGCTGTGCCTGTCGGATCACCGCCGGCCCGACGCTCCGGTGATTCAGATCGAGAATGTCCAGACCTTCGTCACCTTCCGCGATCTGCCGGACGCCGAGCTGGATGCCTACCTGCGCATCGAACAGCCTTACGATTGCGCGGGCAGCGCCAAGAACGAGGGACTGGGAATCGCCATCCTGGAAAGAATCGACAGCACCGATCCCACCGCCCTGACCGGATTGCCGATGATTGCGTTGACCGGCATGCTGCGCAAGGCAGGCATGCCGTTCTTCGGCGTTATTTGAAGGTAATCAGGTCGCCGCGGCTCAGCGTGACCTTCTTGTCGGCCAACGGCGTGTTGGCAGCATTGATGAAGCCAGGCTGGTTCAGCAACTGGTAACGCGCCAGCACGGTGTTGATCGGGGTCGGACTCGAGATGCCGTCTTCCGCCACGACCACGGTGAAGCCGCGGGTATTCGCATGGAACGAGGTGTACATCACGGCGCCATTGGCGGCGCTGCCGACGATCACCAGCGTCTCCGCCTTCTTCTGCTTCAACAACTCTTCCAGATTGGTGCCGGTGAATTTATTGGCGCGCGTCGATACCACCGGCTCGCCCGCCTGCGGCGCCACTTGGGCCAGGGTCGGCGGCGGCCCGGAAGGGCTGACCGTAGTCGAATACAGCACCGGCACGTTCGCCGCGCGCGCCTTGGCGATCAGGGCGGCAACAGCCGGCACCGTGCTCATGCAGGCCGGGTTCGGCTGGCAGACGGCGGAGTTGATGTCCAGTACCAGCAAGGCGGTGGTCGCGGCCGACAAACTCACTTGCGCCGGCGCGGGGATTTCCGGGATGCTGTTGGCGGCGGGCGCTGCCGGCATCGAGCTGCAGGCGGCCAAGGTGGCCAGCAGCAAGGCCGAGACGGCGGCACAGGCGATTCGTTTCTGGATCATGATGTCTACTCCGTTGGTGGTAATGCATTGCGCACGCAGACGCACCGCACGCCTACGACTTGCGGCGCGGATATCCTTCAGCGGTGATGCGTATCCAGACCGCGTCTTTTTCCTCCTCGGTCATGAACACCCAGTGCGCGACTTCCGACACGGTACGCCCGCAACCGCGGCAAACATCATCAAAAGTGGTGGAGCAAACGGCAACGCAAGGGGTATCGGGACGCTCAGGAGGGTTCTGTGACATGGATATCTTCAAAGGACTGCATGGGGCTTGCCGACATCTTACCAAGAAGCACGAAACCGTTCCCGACACACAAATTTCAGGCAAAAAAAAGCCCGCGAACCTGAGGTTGCGGGCTGAATCCAATCTTCTTAAGGAGGAGAATTGGAGGAGACAGGTGCAACTATAGCGATGGCGTCTCCTCTCGTCTGCTTTATTGTTCCAATAGCAGATATTCACAAAAACAATAACTCAAGCTTCAAACCAGCACCAGCACCGCCGGCATCATTGACACCGTCGGCGTGGGCGGCTTGTCCTTGCGCTGGCACGCCGTAGTGAGCACGGCAATGACGATGACGGCAATCAGAACGACGTGACGCATGGCGATCTCCTGTTTGGGTCCTGCATGGACTGCCTGTATTTTAGACGCCGCCCGTCCAAATGGTTCGGGGCTTATGAAGCCACTGCGCGCAAACCGCCGTGCGTACGCGCCAGATTGTTCACGTACAACGCCGCCACCATGTCCGATTGCGTCACCATGCCAACCAGTCGACGCTCGTCGTCGATTACCGGGATCTGATGCACACCCTCGTCCGCCATCAACGGCACCAATTGCACAATGGGCAAATGCGCCGACGCCGTCTTCACCGATTTGCTCATGATCTGCCCCACTACTTCCGGCTTGATTGAATGGGTGTGCGGCGTACGCTGCAGAAAGGAGCGTAACTTGTCGCCGAGCTTTTCGTAGTCATGCGTGCCGGCATGTTGCAGGAAATCCGTCTTGGTCACGATGCCGATCACACGGCGCGCGCGATCCACCACCGGCAAGGCCTGCAGTCGATGCGTGCGCATCTGCCGCCACGCCTCGGCCAACTCCGTCGAGAACTCCACCGCCACCACGTCGCCGGACATGATGTCGGCGCACACGGTTTCGCCGAAGCGGCGCCGATAGGCTTCCATTTCGGTCTGCTGGAGGATTTCTTCCAGGTCGTCGCGACTGATGTCTAGCACCTGGTTGTAGCGGCGCAGCACCGCATCCAGATCGTCATGCGTAAAACCCAGACGCGAACTGGGTGCCACATCCTGGGTCAGATGCACGTTGTTGCGGTGCTCGCTCTGCTGCGCGTGCGGATAGCGGCGGCGCGTGGCGTTATTGAAAAACAGCGCCATCGCCAGCAGCAAAAAGGAATTGAGCAGCACCGGCGACAACACGAAGCCGTAGCCCATCTCATGCACCGCCGGCCCGCCCAGCACCGCCGTCAACGCCACCGCGCCGCTGGGCGGATGGATGCAGCGCAGCGCGAACATGCAGGCGATCGCGAGTGCAATGGCCAGCGCCGCCGCCAGCGCTGGTTCGCCGATCAATTTGGCGCACGACACGCCGACCAGCGCCGCCGCCAGGTTGCCGCCGATGATCGACCACGGCTGCGCCAGCGGGCTGGAGGGGACTGCAAACAGCAACACGGCGGAAGCCCCCATCGGCGCGATCAGCCAGACCGTGGCGGCGTTATGCGGCAGAATCACATAGCTCAGCAAACCCGTCAGCAGAATCCCAAATAACGCGCCAACGCTGGCGCGCATCCGCTCGAAGCGATCTACCGCGGTTTTTTGCGGAATGAAACTTCTCAGCCATTGCAGGATAGAATCGCGCATGCCCCAACCCATTTCGGAATGACGTCAAACCGCAATTACATCACAAGATGATATATCTTGCCGTTTGCCGGCTTATTTTTATCCGTGCACCCGCTTATTTACCCGTTTATTGCAGCATCCGACCTTCGCCAATGAAAACACCTTCCCGCTTGCAAAAAGACGACTTCGAAGCGCTCTCGGAATTCCGCTACCAGTTGCGCCGCTTCATCCGTTTCAGCGAAGACGCCGCGCAAAGCGAAGGACTGACGCCGCTGCAATACCTGTTGATGCTGCACATCAAGGGATTTCCCGGACGCGATTGGGCCAGCATCAGCGAACTCGCCGAGCGCCTGCAGTCGCAGCACCACGGCGTGGTGGCGCTGGTGACCCGGTGTGAAAAAGCGGGATTGGTGACGCGCACCCAGGACGACAAAGACAAACGCCTGGTCCAGGTGCGACTGACGGAAACCGGCGAACAATACCTGCATCGCCTGGCGCAATTGCATCGCAATGAATTGCACTCGCTGTCGAGCGTTTTTCAGGTCTCGCATATCTCGGCCTTCAACGACCGCGACTGAAGACCACTCAAAGAATCAGCCGGCCCGCTCGACGCAGTTGCGGCCCTTGTGCTTGGCGGCGTAGAGCGCCTCATCGGCCTGCCGAATCAACTGATCGAGACTTTCTCCTGCGCCCAGCGCGCTGACGCCGAAGCTGGCGGTGATGCCGAGCTGGCGGCCATCGTCGAGCGTAAATGCCTGCCCCGCCAACATCACGCGCAATTTCTCCGCCACCGCCACGCCCTGCTCCAGATCCGCCTCGGGCAACAGAATGATGAATTCCTCACCGCCATAACGGGCGAACACATCCATCTTGCGCAACAGTTGCGCGATCTTCTGCACCGCATTGCGCAGGATGTTGTCGCCGGCGAGGTGGCCGTAATTGTCATTGAAGCGCTTAAAGTGGTCGATATCAAGCAGGATCAGCGCCAGATTGCGCCGGTAGCGCTGCGCAATCGCCAGTTGCTGCTCGCTGTGCGCGAAGAAAGCGCGACGATTCAGCACACCGGTCAGGAAATCGGTATTGGACGATTGTTGCAATTGCTCGATCAGCGTTTCGCGCTCACCGGCCAGGCTGATGCGCTCCAGGCTGCGCGCCTTGAGCACGTGCAGCGCGCGCAACATGTCGCCGATCTCGTCCTTGTGGCGCGCTTGCGGAATCGGCGCATCATGATTGCCCTCGGCCAGACCGACTACCAGTTGCGTAGCCTTCAGGACCGGCTGCAGCACGCGCTGGCGCACCAGGTACAGCAGCATGAAAAAGAATACGAAGGCGAACAGCGTCATCGTGATCGCGCCGACCAGCAGGTTGAAGGCCTGGCGATGGCGGATTTCCGCCTCGCGGATCAGGTCGACCAGGATGACGTCGCGCAGCCGCAGGATGGATCCCATCGGCGGTACGTAACGCGCCGCCAGTTCCGCCGTGTTGACTTCATAGGAACCGGACAGCAGACCGGTCTGCAGCAAGCCGTCCAGGAAAGGGAAACCCTGCCCGAAATACTCCTTGTCGAGCTCCGCCAACGCACCGCGAAACGCACTATTGTCCTTGTAGGCGCGCATCTGAATGTCGAGCAAGGTGCGCAACTGCTCGATGCGGCCATAGAGTTTGCCGATTTCGATCACTTCGTTTTTTGTCAGCGGACGCTGCATGATGACCGGCGCGGTGAACTTGGAACCGACCTGGCCAGCGTATTCGCGCAGGCTGGCGGCCACGCGCATGCCGGTCAGACCGTCCAGCACCTCGGGATCGGCCTGGATGGCAATGCTCGACAAGTCCGCCACTGACGAGACCATCATGGGAATCAGGGCGACCATGCCGTCGACCGCTTCGGTGATATCGCGCGACGAACGCTGCCATTTGACCAGCCCGACCTGCTGGTCGACCCGGTCACGCGCCGGACCCAGCGCCTGACGTACCGTTTCAATCTTGCGGATTGCCGGCGCATAGCGGACGTCCGCCTCCTGGCGCAAACTGTCGAGCACACGGAACAGCGCTTCATCGCTGTCGCGCCGCGCTGCATCCAGCCGCTTGCGCAATGCAGGCAGGGCATTGCCATCGCCGCCCATGAGCGCGTTCGACGGACCGCGCTCGATCGAGACTTTTTCCATCGCCAGCAAGGTCAACTGCACCACGCGCACGGCCTCGACACTGCGTGCGCCGCGCCGGTAGGCATCCCACTCGATCAGCACGATGCGCGCGGCCAGCACGGAAAACAGCAGCATCAGCGCGATGGAAACGAGCCAGAACAGGCGATTCAGCGACATCGATACACCCCGATACCCACGACAATTCAGCCGGGCATATTAATTATTATCGAAAAAGCAATCAAACCCGCCTCATCAATAAGCCGGCCGACTGGAATTGCTTAATTTTTAGGCAGGCGCTCCGGAAACAACCGAAGTGGAAAAGCGAGATGCACACAGGAAATAATGCTTGCGGATAGCAAAACGCCCGCGTGAAGCGGGCGTTTATGCTTAATTCTGGCGGAGAGGGTGGGATTCGAACCCACGGTACGGGAAACCGTACGCCTGATTTCGAGTCAGGTACATTCGACCACTCTGCCACCTCTCCGGTTAACTTAGTCGAATTGCTTACCCTGGGGCAGCAAAGCAAAAGATTATAGCAGAACCAATTTGAAGATGGAAAGAGTCTTCCTGACAAATCTGCAAATATTTTCCCGGCCCGCCGCCCGAAAATAATTTACACATCATCATCTTGTCATAAATCTTCTCTACGATCAGATGTTGCCCGGCGCTTGCATGCTGTCGGCACGCTGTCCAACTCCCTTTTATCTCTACGGCTGTAACCACTGGACCTGACATGGCCCCCTTTGCCTCACACGATTTCGAGCACCATGTTCCGCCCCTGCCCGACGGCCGGGGCGAGCCGGGCAATGCCCAGCTGGCGTCGGAACAGCAAGACTCGCAATTGCTGTCGCATCTGCACGAAATCATCGCCCAACGCAGCCTGACGGCACTATTCCAGCCCATCATCCGCATGCGCAGCGGCGAGATCCTCGGCTATGAAGGCCTGATCCGCGGCCCCTCCAACAGTCCGCTGCATTCACCTCTAAACCTGTTCAAGGTGGCGCGCGCCAACAAGCTGTCGGTGCAGGTGGAACATCTGTGCCGCCATATCGTCATGGCGCAGTTTGCCCAATCGGGCCTGCCCGGCAACTTGTTCCTCAACGTCAGCCCGGGCGCACTGGTGCAACCCGAAGCGATCCAGGGCGAGACGCTGCGCCATCTCGAAAAACTCGGCATCAATCCGCAGCGCATCATCATCGAACTGACCGAGAACGAACCGACCTACGATTACGAGCTGCTGCGCAACGCCGCCATGCACTACCGAGACATGGGCTTCCAGATTGCCATCGACGATCTTGGCGAAGGTTTCTCGAGCCTGCGTCTGTGGTCCGAGCTGCAGCCGGAATACGTCAAGGTCGACATGCACTTCATCCAGGGGATCAACAACGATCCGATGAAATTGCAGTTCGTGCGATCGATCCAGGAGATCGCCGAAAAGTCCGGCTCCATCGTCATCGCCGAAGGCATCGAAACCCAGGCCGAGCTGCTGACCATCCGCGACCTCGGCATCGCCTGCGGCCAGGGTTATCACATCGCCCGCCCGCACGCCAATCCCAAGACCGTGGTCACCGACGACATCAGCAAGATCCTGCGCCGCGACAAAGTGCCGCTGACCACGCAAAAATACGGCCCGACAAAAAAGAGCGCCACCGTCTTCAAGCTGCTGCGCGAAAGCCAGTACGTAGCGCCCGACGTGTCCAACGACGAGGTCTACACCCTGTTCGTCAACGATCCGCAATTGCAGGCGCTGCCGGTGGTCAGCAACGGCATCCCGGTCGGCCTGATCAATCGCTACAGCATGGTGGAGCGCTTCGCCCGCCTGTACGGCCGCGAGCTGTACGGCAAGAAATCCTGCACCTTCTTCATGGATCCCAACCCACTGCTGACCGAACAGGACACCAGCCTGCAAGACCTCAGCCACATGCTGGTGCAGGCTGAATCGCATCACTTGTCGAACGGCTTCATCATCGTCGACCAGGGCCAGTACGTCGGCATGGGCACCGGCCACGACCTGCTGCGCGAAATCACCCAAATGCAGATCGAAGCGGCGCGCTACGCCAATCCGCTGACGCAGTTGCCGGGCAACGTGCCGATCAACGAGCACATCGAATTCCTGCTGCAAAGCGGCGTCGAGTTTTGCATCTGTTACTGCGACCTCGACAACTTCAAACCCTTCAACGACGTCTACGGTTACCGCAAGGGCGACGACATGATCCAGCTGACCGGCCGCACGCTGAGCCAGTTCTGCGATCCGCAGATGGACTTCATCGGCCACATCGGCGGCGACGACTTCCTGATCATGTTCCAGAGCGAAGACTGGGAACACCGCTGCAAGGCGATGCTGGAGGCGTTCGCCGTCGCTTCGCAAAGCTTCTACTATGTCGAGGACAAGGAACGTGGCGGCTACTACAGCGAAGATCGCCAGGGCAATCGGGTGCTGCATCCGCTGGTGAGCTTGTCGCTGGGAGCCGTCAAGATCGAACCCTCGCAATACTCGTCGCCGCACCAGATCGCCTCGGCCGCGACCAAGGCCAAGAAACAGGCCAAGAAGACGCCCGGCAACAGCCTGTTCATTGAGCGGCGGGTGCCGGCGACTTTCTCGTGGGCAATGTAAACGATCCCAAATCCCTGCGCGCCATAAAGGATCGCGCATAAAAATGGCTGATGCCCCTGCGGACATCAGCCATTTTTCATTGTGCTGCGTGAATTGCGCGGATTACGGCGCCAGCTTTTCCAGTCCGCCCATGTAAGGACGCAGCACTTCAGGAATCACCACGCTGCCGTCGGCCTGCTGGCCGTTTTCCAGCACCGCCACCAGTGTGCGGCCGACCGCCAGGCCGGAGCCGTTGAGCGTGTGCACCAGCTCCGGCTTGCCTTGTGGATTGCGGAAGCGCGCCTGCATGCGGCGCGCCTGGAAGGCTTCGCAATTCGACACCGACGAAATTTCGCGATAGGTGTTCTGCGCCGGCAGCCAGACTTCGATGTCGAAGGTCTTCGCCGCGCCGAAGCCCATGTCGCCGGTGCACAGCGTGATCACGCGGTACGGCAGGCCGAGCTTCTTGAGGATGTTTTCGGCGTGGCCGAGCATCTCGTCGAGCGCTTCGTAGGATTTTTCCGGATGCACGATCTGCACCATTTCGACCTTGTCGAACTGATGCTGGCGGATCATGCCGCGCGTGTCGCGACCGTAGCTGCCGGCTTCCGAACGGAAGCACGGCGAATGCGCAGTCATCTTCAGCGGCAGCGTGTCGCCGGCCACGATCTCGTCGCGCACCAGATTGGTCAGCGGCACTTCGGCGGTCGGGATCAGGTACAGCGCCGTGTTGTCGCTGGTGTCGCCTTCCTGGCCGCCCTTCTTGGCCGCGAACAGATCGGCTTCGAACTTCGGCAACTGGCCGGTGCCGCGCAGCGAATCGGCGTTGACGATGTAAGGCGTGTAGCACTCGGTGTAGCCGTGTTCCAGCGTATGCGTATCGAGCATGAATTGCGCGAGCGCGCGGTGCAGGCGGGCGATGCCGCCCTTCATGACGGCGAAGCGCGAGCCGGTGAGCTTGGCGGCGACATCGAAGTCGAGGCCGAGCGCAGCGCCGACGTCGACGTGGTCCTTGATTTCAAAATCGAAGGTGCGCGGCGTGCCGACCTTGCGCAGTTCGACGTTGCCGCTTTCATCGGCACCGGCCGGCACCGATTCGTGCGGCAGGTTCGGCACGGTCAGCAGGAAGTCGCTCAGTTGCGCCTGCACTTCTTCCAGGCGCGCCGCTGATGCCTTGAGCTCGTCGCCGATGCCATACACTTCCGCCATCACCGCCGAGGCGTCCTCTCCCTTGCCCTTGAGCATGCCGACCTGCTTGGACAGGCTGTTGCGCTTGCCCTGCAATTCCTCAGTGCGGGTCTGGATCTGCTTGCGCTCGCCTTCGAGTGCATTGAAAGCGGCGACATCGAGCTGGAATTTGCGCGCGGCCAGGCGGGCGGCGACATTGTCGATGTCTTTACGAAGAAGTTGGATGTCGATCATGGAGTGCCAGAAAAGTAAATTCGGTGAATACGGTAAAACCAAGATTGTACCAAGGACATTGACCATCCTCGCGAGCCACAGGCTGAATGCGCGAAAATATCGCCGCTTGCGTTACCATTGCCGCCATCGTTGAGGACCACTACAGGAACCCGCCATGTCCGACAAACCCTCCCAGCCAACCCAAGCACCCCTGATCGCCTACCTGATCGGCTTCGCCCTGTCCGCCTGCTGCGCCATCTGGGCCGGCTCGCAATTCGCCCTGACCGGCTCGAGCATCGGCTACGGTGTATTGACCGGGCTTGCCTTCGGCGCCATGTTCGCCTTCGGGCAACGCATCAAGAACCGCCTGTTCCCGACGCCGGAATCGACCAAATGGAAGATCAACGCCGGCCCCAGCGCGGCCGATCTGCGCCCGGCCAAACGTGCGGCGGCGCGCGCCAAACCGGTGACGGTGGCGTTCGACGATGAATTCATCAGGACCGCCCGCGCCGGCGCCGAACTGGAAAGTATCGCCTGGCAAGACGTCGAGCGCATCGTCATCACCATCGGCGACGATTTCCTGCCGATGCCTTACTGGATGCTCGCCACCGCCAAAGGCGGCATCCGCCTGCCCAACGACACGCCGGGACTGGAAAGCCTGATGGAAGAATTCAAGGTCAAATTGCCGGGCTACGACAACGACGCCACCTATGCTGCGGTGATCGCGGCGATGGGGGCGATGGAAGGTGTGTTCGAGGTGTGGAAAAAGGCTGCCTGATACCGCAGACCTGCATCAATCCTTGTTGTTCTTCTTGTACTCGCGATCCAGGTCGCGCAGATGCGCCATCTTGTCGCCGATTTTTGCTTCGAGCCCGCGCGGCACCGGCTGGTACCAGTGCGGCTCGGGAATCCCGTCCGGCAGATAGGTCTCGCCGGCGGCATAGCCTTCCGGTTCGTCATGGGCATAGCGATACAGCTTGCCGTAGCCCAACTGCTTCATGAGCTTGGTCGGCGCATTGCGCAAATGTTCAGGCACGCCGCGCGACTTGTCTTTGGCAACGAAGGCGCGCGCCTGGTTATAAGCCATGTAGCCGGCGTTGCTCTTGGCCGCGATCGCCAGATAGATCACCGCCTGCGCCAGTGCCAACTCCCCTTCGGGCGAACCTAGCCGTTCATAAGTCGCAGCAGCATCGTTGGCGATGGTCATGGCGCGCGGATCGGCCAGGCCGATATCTTCCCATGCCATGCGCACGATGCGGCGCGCCAGGTAGCGCGGATCGGTGCCGCCGTCGAGCATGCGCGTGAGCCAGTACAAAGCGCCGTCGGGACTGGAGCCGCGTACTGATTTATGCAGCGCTGAAATCTGGTCGTAGAAGGCGTCGCCGCCCTTGTCGAAACGGCGCAGCGCGTCGCCCAGGCACTCAGCCAGCAGTTCCGTGCCGACGATGGCGAGGTTCTTCGCCTGCGCGGCGCGCGCCACGATTTCCAGATTGTTGAGCAGCTTGCGGCCGTCGCCATCAGCGCTGGCGATCAGCATTTCCTTGGCTTCCGGTTCGAATTGCAGTCCGTCAAGCTCGTCGCGGCAAGCGCGGTCGATCAGCGCGCCGAGGTCTTCCTCGGTCAGCGACTTGAGCACATACACGGCTGCGCGCGACAACAGCGCGCCGTTGACTTCGAACGAGGGATTTTCGGTGGTGGCGCCGATGAAGGTGAACAGGCCGCTTTCCACGTGCGGCAGGAAGGCATCCTGCTGGCTCTTGTTGAAGCGGTGCACTTCGTCGACGAAAAGGATGGTGCGGCGACCGGAGTTGGCGCGGATGAATTGCGCGCGCTCGACTGCCTCGCGGATGTCCTTGACGCCCGACAGCACCGCCGACAGCGCGATGAATTCGGCGTTGAAACTGTCCGCCATGATGCGCGCGAGCGTGGTCTTGCCCACGCCCGGCGGGCCCCACAGGATCATCGAATGCGGCTCGCCCGACTCAAACGCCACGCGCAGCGGCTTGCCCGCGCCGAGCAGGTGCTGCTGGCCGATGACATCGTCAAAGGAATGCGGGCGGAGACGTTCGGCTAACGGCGCGGAATTCATGGAGCAGTCAAATTGGGGAATTAAAATGGATTGCCAGTCTAACCGATCCGGCAGCGCTGGATCGGTCCGGATGCTAGAATCCTGCCGGGCTTGCGGTTGAGGAACACAGTTCTTCCGGATTGCCGCTTGTCATTTTGCTTACGTTGTTCATTCTTCGGCGCGCGACCAGCGCGTTTCTGCTCATGCCCTTTGTCGTCACCGATTCCTGCATCGCCTGCAAATACACCGACTGCGTCAGCGTCTGCCCCATGGATTGTTTTGTCGAAGGCCCTAACTTTCTGGCCATCGATCCGGACGGCTGCATCGATTGCTCGATGTGCGTACCGGAATGCCCGGTCGGCGCCATCTACAATGAAATCGACCTGCCAGAAGGTCTGCGCCACTTCACCGAACTGAACGCCAAACTGGCCAAACACCCGGGCTGGAAACCGATCACCCAAGCCAAGGCGCCCATGACTGACCACGCGCAATGGCGGGAAGTGGAAGGCAAGATCGACATGCTCAAGACGTCGATCTGACCCCTACCGTCAAGTTGATTTATTGATTGAAGACGTCGGCGCCCTTGGGCACGACGAAGGTGAAGCTGGTTGCCTTCAACGGCGGATTCTTCTCGAAGTTGGTGAACGACAGCAGCGAGGTCTGGCCGAACGAATCGCGCAACTCCATCGCGTGCGGCACACCGTCCTTCAAGGCGATGCCGATCCGGTCAAAGGTCGTGTCCTTGGTCTTGGGCGTGGCTTCCAGCCATTCCATGCCGTCCTTCGTGCCGCCTTCTTTCAGCGTGAAATTCTTTTCCAGATCGTTGCTGCCGAACAGGATCGCAGCTGGCGACGAACCGAGCGCGTTGCCCAGCTTCTTGGTGGTGACCTGGTTCAGGTCCTTGTCGTAGATGAACAGCTTGTCGCCGTCGGCCTGCAAGACTTGCTCATACGGCTTCTGGTAAGTCCAGATGAACTTGCCCGGACGCGAAAACACGAAGGTGCCGCTCGATGTGTTCGATACCTTGACGGTGCCGCTGTCGGTCTTGACCAGACGCTGGACGAACTCGCCCTTGGCCGATTGCGTCGAGGCCACGAACTGCTTGAACTGCTCCAGTGCGCTTGCCGCAGCCTGCGCCGAGAACAGCGCCGCGCTCAGGCCGATTGCCGCTGTGGCCGCGACAACATGCCATTTGTTCAGAAGAGGTAATGCCTGTGTTTTTATTTGCATGGTGTGCTTCTTTACTCCGTGGTATTTCCTGCCGGCACGAGGATTTCCCGGTTGCCGTTCGATTGCATGGTCGACACCAGGCCGCTTTGCTCCATCTGCTCCAGCAGACGCGCGGCGCGGTTGTAGCCGATGCGCAAATGACGCTGCACCAGCGAAATCGAAGCCCGGCGGTTTTTCAGCACGACCGCGACGGCCTGATCATAGAGTTCATCGCCTTCGGTGCCGCCCGCAGCGCCGCCGCCGATTGCCCCATCGGCATCGTCGGCAACGCCTCCTTCTAGGATGCCCTCAATGTAATTCGGTTCCCCCTGCTCTTTCAGGTGGTCCACCACGCGATGGACTTCTTCATCGGAAACGAAGGCGCCATGCACGCGGATCGGCAGGCCGGTGCCCGGCGGCATGTAGAGCATGTCGCCCATGCCTAGCAGCGCTTCCGCACCCATCTGGTCGAGAATCGTGCGCGAGTCGATCTTGCTGCTGACCTGGAAAGCGATGCGGGTCGGCACGTTGGCCTTGATCAGGCCGGTGATCACATCGACCGAAGGACGCTGCGTCGCCAGGATCAAGTGGATGCCGGCGGCGCGCGCCTTTTGGGCGATACGCGCGATCAGTTCTTCCACCTTCTTGCCGACCACCATCATCAGGTCGGCCAGCTCGTCGATGATGATGACGATGGTTTCGAGCTGTTCCAGCGGCTCCGGTGCGTCCGGCGTCAGGCTGAATGGATTGGGGATTTTTTCGCCGCGCTTGTCGGCATCGATGATCTTCTGGTTGTAGCCGGCCAGGTTGCGCACGCCCAGTTTGGACATGCGCTTGTAGCGGCGCTCCATCTCGGCCACGGCCCAGTTCAGCGCATGGCCGGCCTGGCGCATGTCGGTCACGACAGGCGCCAGCAGATGCGGGATGCCCTCGTAGATCGAGAGCTCCAGCATCTTCGGATCGATCAGGATCAGGCGCACCTGCTTGGGCGTCGACTTGTACAGCAGCGACAGGATGGTGGCGTTGATGCCGACCGATTTACCCGAGCCTGTCGTCCCCGCCACCAACAAGTGCGGCATCTTGGCGAGGTCGGCCACCACCGGGTTGCCGGCGATGTCCTTGCCGAGCGCGACGGTCAGGCTGGAGTGGCTGTCGTTGTAAACCTTGGAGCCGAGGATCTCGGTCAGGCGCACGATCTGGCGCTTGGGGTTCGGCAGCTCAAGGCCCATGTAATTCTTGCCCTGGATGACTTCCACAACGCGGATCGAGGTCAGCGACAGCGAACGCGCCAGGTCGCGCGCCAGGCCGACGATCTGGCTGCCCTTGACGCCGGTGGCAGGTTCGATTTCGTAGCGGGTGATGACAGGTCCGGGATAGGCGGCGACCACTTTGACTTCGACGCCGAAGTCGGACAGTTTTTTCTCGATCAGGCGGCTGGTGAACTCCAGCGTTTCGACGGACACCGTCTGCTGCGCCGGTGGGGCTTCATCGAGCAGCGATAGCGGCGGCAAGCTGGAGTCGATGTCCTGGAACAGGCTGGTCTGGCGTTCTTTCTCGATGCGCTCCGACTTCGGCACCGCAACCACTTGCGGCTCGATGCGGATCGGCGGCGCTTCGTCGATCTTGGCGCGCTCCTGCACCACGACCTCTTCGCGCTTGACGGCGGCAACGTGGCCGACCTTGCGGTCCTCGCGCGCCGAGTAGAAATTCCGTATCCAGAAAACGCCGTCTTCAATCGCACCACCGATGCGTTCAACCGCCGTCAGCCAGGAGACGTGGAAGAACAGGCTGAAACCTAGTCCGAACAGCAGGAGCAGCAACAGCGTGGCGCCGGTGAAACCCAGCGAGGTCTGCGCCGCGCTGCCGATCATTTCGCCCAGCACGCCGCCCGGCGCGCGCGGCATCGGCGCCTTCATGGTGTACATGCGCATGTATTCGATGCCAAGGCTGCCGGCCAGCAGGAAGACAAAGCCGATGGCGCGGATCAGGCCTTCCTGGTGATGTTCGGGCTCGGTTTCCTTCTGCACCAGGAAGCGGTTGGCCATGCGGCGGTAGCTGCGCCAGATGGAATGCCCCAGCAGCACGCACCACCACCAGGTCGACATGCCGAAGATATACAGCATCAGATCGGCCATCCAGGCGCCGACGCGACCGCCCCAGTTATGCAGGTGCGGCACGGAATTAGCCACCGACCAGCCCGGGTCGCTGCGCGAATAGGTCAGCAGGATCAGCGATAAGTAGACAAGCAAGGTCGCCATGGCCAGCCAGCGCGCTTCGTACAAGAGGCGCACCAGCCGGCTCGGCAGCTGCGGAGTTTCGGCGGCTTTGGTGTTACGGGTATAGGCTTGGCTGGTCTTGGTCATAAATCTTTATCTGGCGCGCCTGCAGGGCGCATTTAACTCAGGCGACATTGTAACGGCGATTGCCAGGCAGAAAACCGGCGCGCTGAAATCGGCGGTGAATCTAGGCAAGGCGCAGAGCAATTCGCAGGGCCGGCGGCCCTATTGATCGGATAGCGTAATTCCATCGGGCCGGTCTGGCGCTTCGTCTATAATCTTAACCGTTTTGCAGCGCAATATAGGATAAACGGCAACATAAGCCGCAGTTCACTCCCTCCTTGCGCTCGCATTGAAATCCGGCAGTCCGGCATCATTGTATTCACATGCCGCTGCGCCCCACTTCTGTTCAGTTCAATAAGAGTATTTTATGACCACGTCCAAACACGCCAAGGTTTTGATTCTCGGTTCCGGCCCCGCCGGCTACAGCGCTGCCGTCTACGCGGCCCGCGCCAACCTCAACCCGGTACTGATCACCGGCGTCGAGCAAGGCGGCCAGCTGATGACCACCACCGACGTCGAAAACTGGCCCGGCGATCCGATGGGCGTGCAAGGCCCGGAACTGATGCAACGCTTGCTGCAACATGCCGAGCGTTTCAACACGGAAATCATTTTTGACCACATCCACACCACCAAGTTGTCGGAACGGCCATTCCGCCTGATCGGCGACTCCGGCGAATACACCTGCGACGCGCTGATCATTGCCACCGGCGCTTCGGCACAATATCTCGGCCTGCCTTCGGAAGAAGCCTTCATGGGCAAGGGCGTGTCGGCCTGCGCCACCTGCGACGGCTTTTTCTATCGCGGCAAGGAAGTCGCCGTGGTCGGCGGCGGCAACACGGCTGTCGAAGAAGCGCTGTACTTGTCGAACATCGCCAGCAAGGTCACCATCATCCATCGCCGCGACAAGTTCCGCGCCGAACCGATCCTGATCGACCGCCTGCTGCACAAGGTCACCGAAGGCAAGATCGAGATCAAATGGCATCACACGCTTGACGAAGTCATCGGCGACGACAGTGGCGTCACCGGCATCAAGATCAAGTCGACCCAGGACGGCAGCATCACGCCGATCACCTTGCACGGCCTGTTCATCGCCATCGGTCACAAGCCGAACACCGGCATCTTCGAAGGCCAGCTGGATATGCACAACGGCTACATCAAGACCCGCACCGGCCTGGAAGGCTTCGCTACCGCCACCAGCATCGACGGCGTATTCGCCGCCGGCGACGTACAGGATCACGTCTATCGTCAGGCCATCACCAGCGCCGGCACCGGCTGCATGGCCGCGCTGGACTCCCAGCGCTACCTGGAAGGCCTGGGGTAATCGGCTAGTCATTCCCGGCCCTCCCTCTTCATCGCGGGAGGGCTTTTTCATTTCTTACCGGTCTGCACAGCATGGCGACTATCAAGGACTTTTCGGGACTCAAGTCATTGCGCAAGGATCTCAAGGCGCAGGAAGAAGCGCGCCTCGCCGCCGAGCGTCAGCGCCTGGAAGATGAGAAGCGCCTGCGCGCCGAAGCCGACATTTTTCGCAGCAGCGTCGGCAAGATAGCGCCGCTGCGCAGCAACGAAAAAGCGCCCCTCATCCCGCCGCAGCCGCTGCCGATCGCGCGCCACCATATCGCCGATGAACAAGCCGCGCTGATGGAATCGCTGTCCGACGAATTCACCTTCGACACCCTGCTCGACACTGACGAAAACCTCAGCTTCGCGCGCCCCGGCGTGGGCAGCGACGTGCTCAGCAAATTGCGGCGCGGTCATTGGGCAATCCAGAACCAGCTCGACCTGCACGGCCTGCGCCGCGATGAAGCGCGCGAGGCGCTCGGCGAATTCCTGCGCCAGGCGCGCCGGCGCGGTCAGCGCTGCGTGCGCATCATCCACGGCAAGGGGCTGGGCTCGGTCAACAAGGAGCCGGTGCTGAAACAGAAAGTGCGCAATTGGCTGGCGCAGAAGGATGAAGTCATCGCCTTTTGCCAGGCGCAACCGGCCGACGGCGGCTCGGGAGCGCTGATCGTATTGCTGCAATCAAGCGCGCCGGCAGGCCGCTGACGTTCAGCGTATCGTCAATATCTCGGCCAGCCAGTCGACGAACACGCGCACACGCGGCGACAGATGCCGGTTGTGCGAATACACGATCGCCACCGGCAACGGCGGCGGTTTGAACTCCGGCAGCACTTCTTCGATCATGCCCTGCGCCAGCAAATCCTCCGCGCCCAGCAAGGGCGCCTGCACCAATCCCAGCCCCGCCAGGCAGCACGCCATGTAAGCCTCGGAGCTCGCGACCGAGACCTGGCCGCGCAGCTTCAGGGTTTTCAGCTCGCCATTCTGCATGTATTCCCACGGCAGCTCGCGGCCGGTGCGGCTGGAAAAATAATTGATCATCACGTGCTGCTCCAGATCCGCCAAGGTGCGCGGACGCCCGTGACGATCGAGGTAAGCCTTGGACGCGCAGGTGATCTGCTCCATCGCGCCGATGCTGCGCGCAATCAGCGTCGAATCGCTGAGGATGCCGACCCGCACCACGCAATCGACGCCTTCGCCGATCAGGTCGACGAAACGGTCGCTGGCGTTGAGCTTGACGCGGATATCCGGGTAGCGCGCGAAGAATTCCGGCAGGCGCGGAATCACATTCCTGTGCGCCAGCCGCTCGGGCAGGTCGACGCGTACCACGCCTTGCGGCTGCTCGTTGTCGAACAGATTCTCAACGTCCTGGAATTCCGCCAGCAAGCGCTGGCAACGTTCAAGGTAAGCCGCACCGTCGTCGGTCAGCGTGACCTTGCGCGTGGTCCGTTGCAGCAAGCGCACGCCGACGCGTTTTTCCACCGCCTGGATGGCGTTGGTCACCGTCGCAGCGGGCAAGCCCATCTGCTCGGCGGTTTTGCTGAAACTGCCCAGCTCGGCGACGCGCACGAATACTTCCATTGCCTGCAAGCGATCCATGATAATTACGTATTTTCGAATAAAGAAATCATTTTAACGCCATTTATTCGAAATTCAATAAGTCCAATAATAACCTCCATACGCTAAGGAACGACTCCGTTCGGCAAGCGCCCTCACTTTTCGACTGGAAGGAATCATCATGGAACACCGCACACTCGGCCGCAACGGCCTGTCCTCATCGGCCCTCGGCCTCGGCTGCATGGGCATGTCCGATCTGTACGGCCCGGCCGATGAACAAACCGGCATCGCCACCATCCACGCCGCGCTGGACGCCGGCGTGACGCTGCTCGACACCGGCGACTTCTACGGCATGGGGCACAATGAAATGCTGATCCGCGACGCCTTGCGCGCCATCGGCAGCGGCAGTCGCGACAAGGTCCAGCTGAGCGTGAAATTCGGCGCCATGCGCGATGCCGGCGGCAACTGGGTTGGCATGGACAACCGACCGGCGGCGGTCAAGAATTTCCTGGCTTATACCTTGCGTCGCCTCGGCACCGACCATATTGACATCTACCGTCCTGCGCGCCTGGATCCGAACGTGCCGATCGAAGACACCGTCGGCGCCATCGCCGACGAAATCAAGGCCGGTCGCGTGCGTCACATCGGCTTGTCGGAAGTCGGCGCGGACACCTTGCGCCGCGCCCACGCCGTGCATCCGATCACCGATTTGCAGATCGAGTATTCGCTGATCTCGCGCGGCATCGAAAAAGACATCCTGCCGACCTGTCGCGAACTGGGCATCGGCATCACCGCTTACGGCGTACTGTCGCGCGGCCTTATCAGCGGTCACTGGGATCCGTCGCGCCAGCTGGCGGCGAACGACTTCCGCAGCCACAGCCCGCGCTTCTCGGGCGACAACCTGGCGCATAACCTGTCGCTGATCGAAGTACTGCGCAGCGTCGCCGCCGACAAACAGGCCACGCCGGCACAAGTGGCGATCGCCTGGGTACTGGCGCAAGGCAGCGATATCGTGCCGCTGGTCGGCGCGCGCCGTCCGGAGCGCTTGGCCGAGTCGCTGGGAGCGCTCAAGCTGGTATTGACGACACAGGATCTGGCGCGCATAGAAGCAGCGATTCCAGCTAATGCCGCTGCGGGCGATCGCTATGCCGCGTATGCGATGGCGCACCTGGACAGCGAGAAATAAGACGCCGGCCTCGTCCGCTCAGAACAAGTTGAACTGGCCGGACGGCGACGCCCTTGCCGGCCGCGCAGGCGCCACGAATTGCGAGGCATCGAGCATGTTGAACCAGCCGCGCTCGTGCAGGCCGCTGCGCTGCACGGCCTTTTCAAAACGCTGGCGTATCAGCTCGGCCCAGACGCCTTCACCGCGCATGCGCGTGGCGAAATCGGAGTCGTTGTCCTTGCCGCCGCGCATCTCGCGGATGCGGTTCATGACACGGTTGGCGCGCTCGGGAAAATAGGTCTGCAGCCATTGCTGGAACAGCGGATTGACCTCCCACGGCAAGCGCAGCACGGTATAACCGGCGCGGCGCGCACCGGCGTCGACGGCAGCCGCGATGATGTCTTCCAATTCCGGCTCGTTGATGAAGGGAATCACCGGCGCGACACTGACGCTGACCGGAATGCCCGCCTCGGTCAGCGTGCGGATCACGCGCAGGCGGCGCGTCGGCGTGGCCGCACGCGGCTCCAGCTTGCGCGCCAGTGCCGGGTCGAGCGTGGCGATGGTGACGGCGGCGATCATCTGGCGTCGTTCCGCCATCGGCGCCAGGATATCGATGTCGCGCTCGATCAGCGAAGACTTGGTGATCAGCGCCGCCGGATGTCGGCAATCGCTGAGGATCTGCAATACGCGGCGCGTGATCTGCAGCTCGCGCTCGCATGGCTGGTAGGCGTCAGTGTTGATGCCGACGGTGATCGTCTCGGGCACATAGGACGGCTTCGCCAGTTCACGCAGCAGCAATTCGGGCGCGTTGGTCTTGGCGAAAATCCTGCTCTCGAAATCCAGCCCCGGCGACAAGCCCAGGTAAGCGTGCGTGGGCCGTGCGAAGCAATACACGCAGCCATGTTCACAACCGCGGTACGGATTGAGCGACACGTTGAACGGCAGATCGGGGGATTTGTTGCGGCTGATGATGGATTTTGCGGTTTCTTCGGTGACGATGGTGCGCACGACCGCAGGCTCACCGTCTCCAGCCTCGGTTTCCGGTACCCCCCAACCGTCATCGAAGCCGACGCGCTGCTCCACTTCGTAGCGTCCCTGCATGTTGCTGACCGCGCCGCGCCCCTTGCGGGCGTCGAACACCCGCGTGAACGTCTCGCCTTCGCTCTCGCGTACTTGCGTGATTTGCAACGGTACTTTGCGGTAACCGGACTTGCTCATGGTGTGATTTCCTCCGCACTTGAATACTGTATACGCATACAGTATTTTAAACCAAATGCGATGGCAGTCGCGAAGACCGAAAGAATCCACTGGAATGCTGGTTTCAGTTCATGAAACGCGCATCCTTGGTCATGGTAGCAATGTCCACATACGTCGAACCCTGATGATTGCTGGAAGAGAAATTGACCACATAACCACCGCCGTCATAGTTGCGCGCGTTGATGCTTTCAAGCGCGCGGATCAAGCGTTCGCGCGTGAGATTGCGCCCCGCACGCTTGAGACCCTCCACCAGCACGCGCGCTGCGATATAGCCCTCCAGACTGGTGGCGGAGAACTCATCGTGACCTGACTCAACCATGCGTTTACGGTATTCGGCGACGAGCGGCATTGAAATACGCCAGGGTAACGGTACTACTTGCGTGACCAGGATGCCGTGCGCAACCTCACCCAGTTCGCTGGCCAACTGCTTATTGCCGACGAAAGACACAGCAAAGAACTGCCCGAGGAATCCGCGACTGCGCAAGCCGCGCACGATGCGCGCATTGACCTGGTAATCGGCATTGACCAGCATGACGACGTCGACTTGTGCGGCCAGCGCCTTGTCGATCAGGACAGCAAGATTGGTGCCGCTGCGGCTGATTTCCATGCTGGTGAGGTCGATCGCCTCGCGCCGCGCGCGGTATTCTATATCCTGCTTGATCATGACACCGTACTGGTCCTGCTGGTACAGCAGCATAAGCTTGCGGATGCCAAGCCAGTTCATGTTGCGCAGGAAGTAGGAATATTCGTCGGCATAACTGGCTCGGACGGTAAACAGATAGCGATCAAAGGATTTTTGCAGGAGCTCGCCGCCGGTGAACGGAGCGAAAAAAGGAACCCGGGCCCGCGAAGCAATCTGCAGCCCTGCCTGGCTTGTCGGCCAGCCGACGAAACCGAACAGGCCGAACACCCGGTCCTGCTCAATCAGTTGCCGTGTATTGTAGGCGGCGAGAGATGCCGTGTACTGGTCATCGCGCGTGAGTAATTCAATGCGCCTGCCGTGGATGCCGCCTTGCCGGTTGATCCTGTCGAAATAGACTTTGGCGCCGATCAGCGCCTGGCGCGCGTATTGCGCCATGGGGCCCGACATGCCGGCCGATTGCCCAAGGAGAATACGGGTATCGGAAAGGCCGGCGTCGGCATGGACGGGGGAGAACAGACACGTTAACAACAAGATCGGAAGAATTCGAAACAACCATCGAAGCTGCTCCGACATGCGATCTCCCCCTTCACGGTGTTATACCGCTTCCGCTCCCGTCTCGCCGGTGCGGATGCGAATGACCTGTTCGACTTCCTGCACGAAAATCTTGCCGTCGCCGATCTTGCCTGTGCGCGCCGCCTTGATGATGGCGTCGACCACAGGTTCGACCACGCTGTCGTCAACCACGACTTCGATCTTCACCTTTGGCAGAAAATCGACGACGTATTCGGCGCCGCGATACAACTCGGTATGGCCTTTCTGACGACCGAAACCCTTGACTTCGGTGACGGTCAGTCCGGTGACGCCGACTTCAGCGAGCGATTCGCGTACCTCGTCCAACTTGAACGGTTTGATGATAGCAGTGACTTGCTTCATGGCTATTCCCTCCTTATAAAATGTCGCAGAAAATCGAATTAAATCAATAAAAGTTTTTACGAAACACTCTTAATTATGTGCGCCGAACTACGTATTATTATTCGCGGAATCTTGACGTAATCGGATATCGCCAGTCGCGGCCAAACGCTCTGTGCGTGACCCGGATACCGACCGGCGCCTGGCGCCGCTTGTACTCGTTGATCTTGATCAGACGCGTGATGCGCTCGATATCTTCCTTCCGGTAGCCGGCCGCTTCGATCTCGCCGATGCCGAGGTTCTCTTCCATATACATCTGCATGATGGCGTCGAGGATCTCATACGGCGGCAGCGAATCCTGGTCCTTCTGGTCCGGTCGCAACTCAGCCGACGGCGCACGCGTGAGGATGCGTTCGGGAATGACTTCGGAAATGCTGTTGCGGTAAGCGCACAAACGATAGACCAGCGTTTTGGCGATGTCCTTGATCACCGCGAAACCGCCGGCCATGTCGCCGTACAGCGTGCAATAGCCGACCGCCATTTCACTCTTGTTGCCGGTGGTGAGGACGATGGAACCGTACTTGTTGGACAGCGCCATGAGCAGCGTGCCACGGATGCGCGCCTGGATGTTTTCTTCGGTGGTGTCTTCCTTGAGCCCCTTGAACTCTTCGGACAAGGTGTTGCGGAAGGCCGAGAAACAATCGTTGATCGAAATCTCGTCGTAGCGCACCTTGATGCGTTCGACCATGTCGCGCGAGTCGATCCAGGAAATGTCGGCGGTGTAAGGCGACGGCATCATGATCGCGCGCACCTTGTCGGCGCCCAGTGCATCGACCGCGACGGCCAGCGTCAACGCCGAATCGACGCCGCCGGACAGGCCGATCAGCACGCTCGGGAAACCGTTCTTGCCGACGTAGTCGCGCACGCCCAGCACCAGCGCCTGGTACACCTGCGCTTCGATCGACAGCACCGGCGCCATCTGCGGATTGCGAATCTGCACGCCGTCGAATTCAATGACCTGCAAATCTTCCTGTGCATGGGCCAAGCTGGCGACCAGCTCGCCGGCGATATCCATGGCGAAGGAATTGCCGTCGAAAATCAGCTCGTCCTGGCCGCCGACCAAGTTGGCGAACACCAGCGGCATGCCCTGTCTGGTCACGTTGTCGCGCATCACGTCGAGACGCAGCGATTGCTTGTTCATGTGATACGGAGAACCGTTCAGAATCAGCAGGACCTGCGCACCGGCTTCCCTGGCGCGGGCAGGCGCGCGCGGGAACCAGGTGTCTTCGCAGATGTTGATGCCGAACTTCGTGCCCTTGACGTCGAACACCAGCGGCGTGCCGTCAGGCGTGAAATAACGCTTTTCGTCGAATACGCTGTCGTTGGGCAGTTCCAGCTTGTGGTAGCTGCCGGTGATCTTGCCGTTGAACAGGACCGACGCCGCGTTGAAGCGCGCACCATCCTTGAGCACCGGATGACCGACCACGACATGCACGTCTTTCAGGCTCGCCAGCTCGGCCGTGAGCGCTTGCAACGCTTCTTCGGTTTTTGCGTAGAATGCCTGACGCAGCAACAGGTCTTCAGGTGGATAGCCGACCAGCGACAATTCCGGCGTGAGGACGATGTCCGCATCCTGCGCTGCGGCACGGCGTGCGAATTCAACGATTTTGTTGGCATTGCCCGAGATATCTCCAACGGTGCTGTTGATCTGGGCGATGGCGACTTTGACTGACATGATGGCAACGAGTAAGAAATAACGGTAAGAAAATGACGAAGAGCAAGGACGCAACACCTGTGCCGGGGAGCTGCACGCAGTGAACGCAGAGCCTCATTATCGCACGCGAATCATTTCTTCTCTGGCAGAAGTTGGCCGGCCGGCATGGGATGCACTGCTTGCCGCCCAGGCCGATGCGACGCCGTTTTTATCCTACGCTTTCCTGCATGCGCTGCATGAAAGCGGCTCCGCCGCCAAGGACACCGGCTGGGAGCCGCAATACCTGACGCTGTGGCAAGGCGAGGCCTTGAAGGCCGCCTTGCCGCTTTACCTGAAATATCACTCCTATGGCGAGTACGTGTTCGACTGGGCCTGGGCCGAGGCCTATGAACGTCACGGCCTGCCCTATTACCCCAAGCTGCTGTCGGCGATTCCGTTCACGCCGGTCAGCGGCGCTCGCCTCTTCGCAGTGAACGAGGCCGCGCGCCAAGCGCTGGTGCAGGCCTTGCAGGGACTCCAGGAAGCCGCGCAGACGTCCTCCACCCACGTGCTTTATCCACCGGCCGCGGAAGCACAGACCCTGGCAGAAGCCGGCTTCATGCTGCGCAGCGGCGTGCAGTTCCATTGGCATAACGAAGGCTACCGCGACTTCGCCGAATTCCTGGCGACGCTGGAACGCAAGAAGCGCAAGAACATCCTGGCCGAGCGCCGTAAGGTGGGCGAAGCGGGCGTGACGTTCCGCCATCTGCGCGGCCACGAAGTCGGCGAAGGCGACTGGCGCTTTTTCCACCGCTGCTATCGCCACACTTACGCGGCACACCATTCGACGCCTTACCTGAACCTCGACTTTTTCCTGCGCATCGCCGCCGAGATGCCGCAGCACCTGCTGCTGACGGTCGCCTATCGCGACAGCAAACCTGTCGCCTCGTCGCTGGTAGTCTATGACGACGATGCACTGTACGGCCGCTACTGGGGTGCGTTGGAAGAAATCCCCTGCCTGCATTTTGAAACGGCCTACTACCAGCCGCTGGAATTCTGCATCGACAACAAAATCGCCTGGTTTGAAGGCGGTGCCCAGGGCGAACACAAGATGGCTCGCGGTTTCCTGCCGCAGAAAACCTGGTCGGCGCACTGGCTGGCGCATCCCTCTTTTGCCGATGCAGTGGAACGCTTCCTCGAACGCGAAGGCGGCGGCATCGACGACTACCTGAGCGAGCTCAACGAACGCAATCCGTTCCGCGCCGCCACCTGAAATCGGCGCGCACAAAAAAGCGCACCCGCGGGTGCGCTTTTTTTACGGCAATGCCTGACCGACGGATTACTTGGCTTGCTGCTTCTTGTAGGCTTCGACGCCGGCCAGGATTTCTGCCTTGGCCGATTCAGGACCTTCCCAGCCGTCGATCTTGACCCATTTGCCTTTTTCCAGGTCCTTGTAGTGCTCGAAGAAATGCTGGATCTGCTTCAGGCGCAGTTCGTTCATGTCTTCCGGCTTTTGCCAATGCGTGTAGATCGGCAGAACCTTGTCCACCGGCACGGCCAGCAGCTTGGCGTCAACACCCGACTCGTCGGTCATCTTCAGCACGCCGATAGGACGGCAACGCACCACCACGCCAGGGAACAGCGGGAACGGCGTGATCACCAGCACGTCGACCGGGTCGCCGTCTTCCGACAGGGTTTGCGGGATGTAGCCGTAGTTGCACGGATAGTGCATCGCGGTGCCCATGAAACGGTCGACGAAAATGGCACCAGTATCCTTGTCCACTTCATACTTGATCGGATCGGCATTCATCGGGATCTCGATGATCACATTGAAGTCGTTGGGCAGGTCGCGGCCGGACGGGACGTTATTCAGGCTCATGGTGCTTTCTCGTAAAGAAATGAAGGGATGGGGAAACCCAAGATTATAACGGCATTCAGGCCGCCAATATGAATCTGCGCCCAATCGGCCCGTTCTTGAAAGCAGGCAATAAAAAAGCCGTCGGGTCGTTACAGCGACGCGGCGGCTCTTTTGTTCGTGCGAAAACTAACGGATGGCCGTCGCCAGCGCGCATTGCTTGTAATGCGCGGCAGCCTGTTCGTGCTGGTCAAGCGCATCATGCAACTGCGCCAGGCTGAGGTGCGATTCGCGCACGGTGCGCGGCTCGATCGCATCGGACAAGGCTTGCTCCAGATGGCGCTGAGCCTTGCCCCACAGTTTCTGGCGCAGGCAGAACATGCCCAGCGTCAGCGCCAGTTCGGCGTCGGTCGGACGTTTCGCCAGCCAGGCTTCGCAGCGTTCGATCTGCGCCAGCAACGCCGGCGAACCGGCTTCGGCAGTCGAATCACGGTAGGCGCGGATCAGGCGGTCGTCCCAGTCGGCCGCCAGTGCGCGCTCCAGCAACGTACGCGCTTCGTCGTGCAGACTGCGGCTGCTGAAGGCCTGGGCGGCGCGCGCAGCGATATAAGGCTTCAGGCGATCGGCGTTGGGCACCTCGGCCCACAGACGGCGGATCGATTCGGCATCGTGCGAGCGATCCGACAGCAGAGCGTCGTAGGCCATTTCGCGCAGGCGATTGGACAAGGCCGGATGCAGCGCATTGCGCTTGTCCAGCGTTTGCACCAGGCGCAGCACTTCGGGCCAGTTCTTGGCTTGCTGGTTGGCCTTGAGCGCCCATTGCAGCGCCTGGATGTGGCGCGTGCCGTTGGCATTGAGCTCATCGACGGTATCGAGCGCGGCCTTGAACTGATGATCGTCAACCAGCAATTCCAGCGTCGTCATCAGGCGTGCGGCCTTCAAACCGTTGTCTGCGTCGGTGCTGGCCAGCCAGATGTCGCGACGGTCGGTCTGACGCATGCGGTGCGCTGCACGCGCGCCGACCAAAGCGGCGATGCCGGCGTTGTCGGGCAGTTCGGCGGCGCGGGTGGCGGCTTTTTCAGCGTGGCCGAAACGACCTTCGAAGAAGGCTTTCAAGGAATCGCGCAAAGCCTTGTTGCCGTCATTTTCGCGCTTCTGGCGGCGATAGGCGATCACGCGGCCGGGCAGCTTTTGCGTCAGGCGCACCGCACGGATCAGCACGTACAGCGCGATGAACAGCACCACCACGGCGGCCAGGAAGAAGTTGAGCGACAAATCGACGCGGTACGGCGGATAGAACAGCACGACATTGCCGGGATTGAAGCGCGCCAGTACCGCCAGGCCGATGGCGGAAGCAAACAGGGTCAGGAGCCAGAGAAGAATTCGCATATTTCTGTCGTCTTAATTAACGCCGGCCTTTGTAGTTGCGCACCGCGTTGATGCTTTCACTGAGCGTCGGCATCTGGATCGACAGGTTGCTGCCCTGGACTTGCTTCAACATGGCCTGCGTGGTTTGCACTTGCTTGGCGCGGGTGTCGAAGTACTTGGCGATGGTGTCCTGCGCTGCGGCGAGGTCGTTGCGGAACGCGAACTCGTTGCGCGACAGCAGCGCCAGGCGTGCATTGAGCAGGCGCAGCTTGAGGTTTTCACGGGCGTAGTAGGCCTGGGTCGGCGACAGCAGCAAGGCGTCCGGCGTATCGACGCTGCGGATGCGCACCAGTTGCTTCAACTCGGTCCACATTTCGGCGCTGAAGCTTTGCCATTTTTCTTGCGCATCAGCCAGCCAGTCGCTCGCTGGCGCCGCAGCCGGCTGCTCCTTGCCGTTCGACTTGGCAGCGGCCTTCGGGGCAGCGCGCACCGGTTGCTTCTTCGGTTCGGTCACCGACACCACCGGCTTTTCGTCCGACAGCAAAGGCATGCTGTCGATCTGGCCGATGATGCTGTCGAGACGCACGGCGATGCCGGGCACGTCAACCGTAGGTAAGGCTTTCAGGCGGTCCTGGTCGCGCGCGATGGCGCGGCGGATAGCGATGAATTGCGGCTTGTCGGAGCGCGACAGGCTCTTGTCGGCGTTCTGCAAGGCGATCAGCGCGCCCTGGACGTTGCCGGCCAGTTCCAGTTGCTGGCTGGCGGTCGAGAGCACTTCTTCGATTTCGGAGAGGGCCCAGTCGTCGCGGTTCTTGGAGAGATCCTGGTAGAGCTGTTCGAGCGCCAGTTGCTGGCTTTGCGACTCCGCCTGCTTGCTGTCGAGCACGCTGACCTTGGCTTGCAACTCCTTGGTGCTTTCCTGGACGGTCTTGAGCACGCTCTTGACCTCGGTGTTGGCGAGGTCGCCGGTTTGCAGGCGGCGCGCCACTTCTTCGCGCAGGCCGCGGATTTCGCTGTGCGAGACCCACCACTGCGCCACCAGCACGATGGCGAGGATCACCACCAGCAAAGTCAGCAGCCGCAGGCGTTTTTTCAGCACGCCATTGTCCGAAGGTGTAAAGGAAGGGAGCACCATGCTCGCCTGCAGTCCGGGATCCGCTTTCGCGTCCGGCTGGTTCTGGTCGGGGGAGGATTGCAGTTCGTTCATGCAGGGGATTGTAACGCGGCAATCAGGCGTTCGTCCCCTGATCCGGTCATGGTCACATGAGAGAAACCCAGCGAGTGCGCTGTTTCAGCGATCCGCTGGTGCGAAACGATGATTTGATTGCGTTGTAGTTTTACCACACAGTCCCGTCCCAGCGCATCGGCCGTGATTTGCCGCAGGTTGCGCAAGGCCTCGGAACTGGTGACTACCCACTCGCTGCCAGCCTCGATCAGGCTGCGCAAATGCGCCGCCTTTTCGGCATCGACTTGCGGCAGCAGGCGCTGGTACGCGGTCACATGTTCGACCTCGACCCCTTCGACGCGCAGCATGTCGGTCAGGAAATCCCTGCCAGCCTGGCCGCGCACGATCAGGACCCGCTTTCCGCGTAACGCGTCGAGGTCGAGTGATTTGAACAATTCTTCGGAATCCATGCGTTCGCTGTTGCGCGGCGCGTGGATGGTGGCGTGGGATTCGTCGACGCCGTGACGCTGCAAGGCCAGCCGGCTGCCTTCACCGACGATGCCGATGGCGACGCTCCCCGGCCACGACGGGATGAACTGAAACGCGGCATCGATGGCGTTGGGACTGACGAACACCACGAGCGCATAACGCTCCAGCACTGACAACACGCGTTGCAGTTCGGCGCTGTCGGCCACCGGCGTGATTTCCAGCAAGGGGAAAATCACCGGCATGCGACCGATCGCCGTGACCCGCGTGGCGAACGCGCCGGCCTGCGCAAGCGGACGCGTGATCACTACCGGCCTCGCAGCAAGCTCCTTCACGGCGTTCCCTTCGTTTCAGAGAGTAAAGATGGATGGACGATCAGCGGAGAATCATTCGGAAGCGTCGGCCTCGGCCTTGCATGCCGCCAGGATCGCTTCGGCGCCCTGCGCCTGCAGCAAATCAGCGACCTGTCTACCGAGTGCGGCCGGCGCATCGGCGGGACCGTCGGCTTCGGCGGCGGCCACCTGCTTGCCGTTTGGCGTCGCCACCAGGGCGCGCATGCGCATGCGATCGCCGTCAATCGTGGCGAAAGCCGCCAGAGGAATCTGGCAACTGCCGCCGAAGGTGCGCGACAGCGTGCGTTCGGCCGTCACCGCACGGTCCGTCGCGAGATGGTTGATCGGTGCCAGCACGCGCTGCAAATCGGTGCGTTCAGCGAGAATTTCGATCGCCATGGCGCCCTGTCCCGGGGCCGGCAAGCTTTGTTCCGGCGCGATGGCGGAACGGATGCGCGACTCCAGCCCAAGACGCTTCAGGCCGGCGACGGCGAGAATGATGGCCGCATAGTCGCCGCGATCCAGTTTGCCCAGGCGCGTATCGAGATTGCCGCGCAAAGGCTTGATGACCAGATGCGGATAGCGCGCGGCGATCAGGGCCTGGCGGCGCAGGCTGCTGGTGCCGACCACTGCGCCGGCGGGCAATTCATCCAGTCCGGCATAGTCGTTGGACACGAACGCATCGCGAGGATCTTCGCGTTCCAGAATGGCGCCCAGCACAAAACCTTCCGGCAGTTCCATCGGCACGTCCTTGAGCGAATGCACCGCAAAATCGGCGCGCCCTTCAGCCATGGCGACTTCCAGTTCTTTGACGAACAGCCCTTTGCCGCCGACCTTGGACAGGGTGCGATCGAGAATCTGGTCACCGCGCGTGGTCATTCCGAGGATACTTATGCTGCACTGCGGATATAATGCCGCTAACCGGTCGCGCACATGTTCGGCTTGCCACATGGCGAGACGGCTTTCGCGCGAAGCGATGACCAGACTGGAGGGAGGAAATTCTTTCAAGACGGTTCTTCCGGTAGTCGCCGAGTCATCTGTGAAGATGCCCGGCGCATAAAAACTATAAAAAAAGTGAGGCAATCAAGTGAGCAGATTCTAGCACGCAGCATCACTGACAGTTCGACCAGCACGCCCGACTTTCTCCTCTGAAAACCGTAGCAATTGTTGATCATGGCAACTAAACCAAAAACCCAAACCCCTGCTCGTTCTGCCCCTGTCCGTTCCGATAAACCCGCTGCAAAGCCTGCCGAAAAGCGTACCGCCAAGACCGGCGCCGACAAGGACGCGCCGCTGAAAGAAGACATTCGCCTGTTGGGCCGCCTGCTCGGCGAAGTGCTGCGCCACCAAGAAGGCGACGCCGTCTTCGAAGTGGTCGAAACCATCCGCCAGACCGCCGTGCGCTTCCGCCGCGAATCCGACGCCAAGGCCGGCGCCGAACTCGACAAGCTGCTCAAGAAACTGACGCGCGACCAGACCAACTCGGTGGTGCGCGCGTTCTCGTACTTCTCGCACCTGGCCAACATCGCCGAAGACCAGCATCACAACCGTCGCCGTCGCGCCCACTTGCTGGCCGGCTCGGCGCCGCAGCCGAGCAGCGTAGCCTACGCGCTGTCGCGCCTGGACAATGCCGGCGTGTCGGGCAACACCGTGCGCAATTTCCTGTCCGAATCGCTGATCTCGCCGGTGCTGACCGCGCATCCAACCGAAGTGCAGCGCAAGAGCATCCTCGACGCCGAGCGCGAAATCGCCCGCCTGCTGGCGCTGCGCGACCAGCCGCTGACGCCGAAGGAATTGCGCGACAACACCGAACTGCTGCGCGCGCGCATCGCCACGCTGTGGCAGACGCGCATGCTGCGCTATACCAAACTGACTGTGGCCGACGAAATCGAAAACGCCCTGTCCTATTACCGCATCACCTTCCTGCGTGAATTGCCGGCGCTGTACGACGACATCGAAGAAGAAATCAACGCGCAATTCCCGTCGCGCTCGCGCTCCCGCACCACGCCGGCGGAACTGCCGCCTTTCGTACAGATGGGCAGCTGGATCGGCGGCGACCGCGACGGCAATCCCAACGTCAATGCCGGCACCATGCAGCGCGCGCTGCAACGCCAGTCGAGCACGATCTTCGATTTCTACCTCGATGAAGTCCACGCACTCGGCGCTGAATTGTCGATCTCGACCCTGATGGTTGACGCCAGCGCGGAACTGCTGGCGCTGGCCGACGCCTCGCCGGACAACTCCAACCACCGCGCCGACGAACCTTACCGCCGCGCGCTGATCGGCGTGTATGCACGCCTGGCGGCGACTGCGCGCCATTTGGGCGTGGTCAACATCCTGCGCCAGGAAGTCGGCGCCGCCGCGCATTACGCCGGCCCGGAAGAATGCATCGCCGAGCTGCAGGTGCTGGTCGATTCGCTCAACGCCAATCACGGCAGCGCGCTGGTCAAGCCGCGCCTGGCGGTGCTCAAGCGCTCGATTGAAATCTTCGGCTTCCACCTCACCACGCTGGACATGCGCCAAAGCTCGGACGTGCACGAGCGCGTGCTGGGTGAACTGTTCTCCAGCGCTCAGGTTGAGACATCCTATGCAAGCCTGTCGGAAGAAAAGAAGATCGCCCTGCTGCTGGCCGAACTGGCCAAGCCGCGCCTGCTTTATTCGCCCTACCTGACGTATTCGGATGAAACCAATTCCGAGCTGACCATCCTGCGCACGGCACGCGAAATCCGCCAGCGCTACGGCGCGCGCGCGATCCGCAACTACATCATCTCGCACACGGAAACCGCGTCCGATTTGCTGGAAGTGCTATTGCTGCAAAAGGAAACCGGCCTGCTGCACGCCGATCCCAAGGATCCGTCGAAGCTGTCCGAACTTGAGCTGATGGTGATCCCGCTATTCGAAACCATCCCCGACCTGCGCTGCGCCGCCGACATCATGGAGCAATGGCTATCATTCCCACTGGTGGCGCCGCTGATCGCCAAGCAGGGCAAGCTGCAGGAAGTGATGCTGGGCTACTCCGACTCCAATAAGGACGGCGGCTTCCTGACCTCTAACTGGGAACTGTACAAGTCGGAAAACCGCCTGGTGGAATTGTTCAACCGCGCCGGCGTCAAGCTGCGCCTGTTCCACGGCCGCGGCGGCACCGTCGGCCGCGGCGGCGGCCCGAGCTACCAGGCCATCCTGGCGCAGCCGCCGGGCACGGTCAACGGCCAGATCCGCCTGACCGAACAAGGTGAAATCATCGCCTCCAAGTTCTCCAATCCGGAGATCGGCCGCCGCAACCTGGAACTGCTGGTGGCAGCAACGCTGGAGGCCAGCCTGATGCCGGAAACCACCGACGCCAAGGAAACTCGCAAGCTGGCCGAATTCGAACGCGTCATGGGCGACCTGTCGGATCGCGCCTATCAGGCCTATCGCAACCTGGTCTACGAGACCCCGGGCTTCACCGACTACTTCTTCGCCGCCACGCCGATTGCCGAAATCGCCGAGCTCAACATCGGCTCGCGCCCTGCTTCACGCAAGTCGACGCGCCGCATCGAAGACCTGCGCGCGATTCCATGGGGCTTCTCGTGGGGCCAGTGCCGCCTGCTGTTCCCGGGCTGGTATGGCTTCGGCAGCGCGGTGTCGGAATGGCTGCAGGAAGGCGGCGCCAAAGAGAGCACCAAGAAACTGGCAACGCTGCGTGCGATGTACAAGGAGTGGCCGTTCTTCGCCGCGCTGCTGTCGAACATGGACATGGTGCTGTCCAAGACTGACCTGGCCGTGGCTTCGCGCTATGCCGGATTGGTGGCCGACCGCAAGCTGCGCAATGCGATCTTCGGGCGCATCGTGGGCGAGCATGAACGCACCAGCCAGTTGCTTGGTTCGATCACCGGCAACAAGGACCGCCTGGCCGGCAATCCGCTGCTGGCGCGTTCGATCAAGAACCGCTTCGCCTACCTCGATCCGCTGAATCACTTGCAAGTCGAGCTGATCAAGCGCCACCGCTCTACCGCGGCGTCCGGCAAGAAGGTCGAGGAACGCGTGCAGCGCGGCATCCATCTGACCATCAACGGCATCGCCGCCGGCCTGCGCAATACGGGCTAAGCTCTGCTCTGCCTGCCCGCTCCCTGACGCCCTGTCCGGCTTCAGGGAGCGATCCCTTCCGTATCAGGAAAACCACGATAGCAAGTTTTGGAGTGCGGCGGCATCATGACCTGGTCAAGATGAGCGCCCCTCATCATTGCCGGAAATGTCATGAAACCAGCCGATCTGTTCCGCTTGCTCGCACTCGCCGCCATCTGGGGCGCCAGCTTTCTTTTCATGCGCATCGCCGTGCCGCAAATGGGCGCGCTCAATACCGCATTCTTCCGCGTGTTGTTCGGGGCTGCCGGTTTGCTGCTGTTGCTGGCAATCTTGGGCGTAAAATGGCGATTTCAGGGCAAGCTACGCGCCACAATGTTGCTCGGTGCCATCAATTCCGGCCTACCCTTCGTGCTGTACAGCGTTGCCGCCAAGGTATTGCCGGCCGGCTACTCGGCCATCCTCAATGCCACCACGCCGCTGATGGGGGTGGTCATCGGGGCGTTATTTTTTGGCGACACACTGACGTCACGCAAGGTGGGCGGCGTGCTTCTGGGCCTGGCCGGCGTTGCCGTCCTGACAAGGACCGGACCAGTGGCTTTCGACACGGCGACCGTTTTCGGTGCGCTGGCCTGCCTGCTGGCCACCAGTTGCTACGGCCTGGCTGGCTTTCTGACCAAGCGCTGGATCACCGATCGCGGCGGCCTGGACAGCAAGCTGGTGGCATTCGGCAGCCAGTTGGGCGCCGTCGCGCTGCTGTTGCCGTTCTTTGCCGTCATGGCGGTTCTGGAGGAAGGTCCGGCCGCCCCGCTGCATGCAGGCATTGGTACGTGGTTTGCTTTATTGGCTTTGGGATTTGTGTGTTCTGCGCTGGCTTACATTTTATTTTTCCGATTAATTGCCGATATAGGTCCTGTTAAGTCGTTAACCGTCACCTTCCTGATTCCGCTGTTTGGGGTCCTGTGGGGGTGGCTGTTCTTGCAGGAACAATTATCGTGGGCATATGCCGCCGGCGGCGCGCTGATCGGAATGGCGCTGTTGCTGGTGTTAATGCCTGCGCAAGCTGGCTCAAAACAAAAGATTGACGGTAAATCCCGGGCAAACTGACCTCCCGCAGGTCGGTGCCAGGGATGCCAACACAACAAGGGGAAGTTCATGGGTACCTGGGGTAAAACCATCGCAACGCTCTGCCTCGCGGGGCTGTGCGGACACGCTACCGCTGCGTCGCCGAAGGAAACGGTCAAGCAGTTGCCGCCATTGCGCACCGAACGCGTCGCGCTGACCAGCGTCGACACGCCTGGCGGCAAGGCCACCGCCCTGTTCGGATTCTGGTTCAAGGGCAAGGGCAAGTCCGACAAGAAGGCAACCATCATCGCCATGCACGGCTGCGGAGGCCTCTACAGCAGCGTCAATAAGGAAAAGATCGAATTCACGCCTCGCCATATCGCGATGGCGCGCGCGCTGACCGATGCCGGTTACAACGTCCTGTTCCCCGACAGCTTCACACCGCGCGGCCGCCGCTCGATCTGCCAGGAAAGCCTGCAGCAACGCGAAGCCAGCAGCGCCAACCGCCGCCTCGACGTGCAGGTCGCCTTGCGCTGGCTGGCCACGCAGGACGACGTCGACTATTCGCGCATCGGCATGGTCGGCTGGTCGCACGGCGCCACCACCATCCTGTCGGCACTGAACCTGGCGCAGACCGACGTCGCCGTGCGCAAGGTGCAGCCCAAGGCGGCTGTGGCGTTCTATCCGACCTGCACGGCGTTCTCGAAAAACCGCACGCCTTACAAGCCGGCCGCGCCGATGTTGATCCTGATGGGTGAAAACGACGACTGGACGCCGCCGGAAGCCTGCGAATCGCTGGAAAAGAAAATGCAGGACAGCGACACGCCGATTACGCTGCGCCTTTATCCCGACACTTACCATGACTTCGACGCGCCGGGCATGCCGATGCACGTGCGCATGGACATCCCGGGCGTGGGCAAGCCGGGCGCCGGCGTCACCAGCGGCGGCAACGCCGATGCGCGCGCCGAAGCCTATCGCGAGATGCTGAAGTTCCTGAAGGACAAGCTGGAATGAGCAATAGCCGGCCATGAAAAAAGCGGATGAAGCGCAGGCTCCATCCGCTTTTTTTTGCAGCATTCGTATCATTCGTAGCGACGACCCAGTCAAACGCTGCGCGAAAAAAATTGCGGCCGACGAAACCGGCCGCAATTCAGGAATGCAACAACTCCCCCGATTCTCTCTCAGGAAATCAGTTCTTCCATCCCCGCCCCCAATTCGGCCAGCGGCGGCAGATCGTCGAGCAACACGCCCGGCTTGACGCCGAGCTTGGCGGCAACGGCGTCGGGGAAGGTCGATTCCATTTCCTCACGGGAATATTCATTTTCTTCTGCACGTGCCCGCCAGGCTGCGATATGAATCACGGCGGCGATCTTGTTGAACGGTTCGGCTTCCAGCGGGCTCGGGAAAGCGGCGATGATGTCCGAGAATTCTTCCGGGAAGCGCCAGCGCTTGGCCAGCTCCGCGCCGACGTCGGAGAAATCGTAACCGAACGAAGTATGCTCAACATCCAGGCGGCGCGCGTCGATGGTACTGGCGATCTTGTCGATCTGGCGGGTCTGCTCGGGCATCGCAGCGTGCATGACAAGCTGGCCGATGGCGTGCATCAGGCCGACCGTGAACGCGAGATCGGAATTGAGACCCTGCTTCTTCGCCAGCCATTTGGCGACGATCGCGGTATGCAGGCTGTAGCGCCAGAACAACTTGAGATCCACACCGGACATGGACTTGAAGCTGCCCGTGAGGCCGGTGCTGACGACCAGCGTGCGCACCGTCATGAAACCCAGCATCAGCACGGCGTCATCGACGGTACCGATGCTGCGCGAGACGTGATAGTAGGACGAATTGGCCAAGCGCAGCAGCTTGGCGCTCAATACCTGGTCGGCGCTCAGTTTCTTGGCGATGTCTTCAATCGAGACATTGTCGTTATTGAAGCTCTCGATGACTTCCTGCACCACCTTGGGAATGCTGGGCAACGCCGCTTGCTGCTGAAACAGTGCTTCAAAATTCATGAGACCTCTCCCCGGACAAGTCCAAATACAACAAATTCGAATAGTTTGGATTTACAAAACAGCGTTTTGAGTATCTTAAAGATTTAACAAGATTGCAATGGTTTTTGTGCCATGAAGCGCCGCAATCGGCATCCATACCACGCAGAAAATTCCTTATTGACTCCGCCCGCAAACAGGTGCGGCGTGGCTGAAATGTCATCGACTTGCTATAATCGCGTATTCTCCGGGATCCCCACTATGACTGCACAATTATCGAAAAAAGGCGAAGCCTGGTCGGCTCGCTTTTCCGAACCCGTTTCCGATCTGGTGAAACGTTACACCGCCTCTGTCTTTTTCGACAATCGCCTGGCGCAATTCGACATCCAGGGCTCGCTTGCCCACGCCGAAATGCTGGCGCACCAGCAGATCATCAGCGCGCAGGACTACGCCGACATCCAGCGCGGCATGGCGCAGATCAAGGGTGAAATCGACGGCGGCCAGTTCGAATGGCTGCTCGACCTCGAAGACGTCCACCTGAACATCGAAAAACGCCTGACCGAACTGGTCGGCGACGCCGGCAAGCGCCTGCACACCGGCCGCTCGCGCAACGACCAGGTCGCCACCGACATTCGCTTGTACATGCGCTCCGCCATCGACGACATCAGCGGCCTGCTGCGCGACCTCCGCTCCGCCCTGGTGGATCTGGCCGAGAAACACGCCGACACCATCCTGCCCGGCTTCACCCACATGCAAGTGGCGCAGCCGATCACCTTCGGCCACCACGTGCTGGCGTATGTTGAAATGTTCGGCCGCGACGCCGAGCGCATGGCCGACGCCCGCAAGCGCGTCAACCGCCTGCCGCTGGGCGCCGCCGCACTGGCTGGCACCACCTTCCCGATCGACCGCCTGCGCGTGGCCAAGACGCTGGGCTTCGACGACGTTTGCCGCAATTCGCTGGACGCCGTCTCCGACCGCGACTTCGCCATCGAATTCTGCGCCGCCGCCGCGCTGGTCATGACCCACATCTCGCGCATGTCCGAAGAACTGGTGATCTGGATGAGCCCGCGCGTCGGCTTCATCGACATCGCCGACCGTTTCTGCACCGGTTCGTCGATCATGCCGCAAAAGAAGAATCCCGACGTGCCTGAACTGGCGCGCGGCAAGACCGGTCGCGTCAACGGCCACCTGATCGCGCTGCTGACCCTGATGAAAGGCCAGCCATTGGCCTACAACAAGGACAACCAGGAAGACAAGGAACCGCTGTTCGACACCGTCGACACGCTGGTCGACACGCTGCGCATTTTCGCCGACATGGCCGGCGGCATCACCGTCAAGCCGGACGCCATGCGCGCCGCCGCGCTGCAAGGTTACGCCACCGCCACCGACCTGGCCGACTACCTGGTCAAGAAGGGCCTGCCGTTCCGCGACGCCCACGAAGCCGTGGCCCACGCGGTGCGCGCCTGTGTGGATCGCAACTGCGACCTGTCCGACCTGACGCTGGATGAGCTGCGCGCGTATTCGCCGCTGATCGAGAACGACATCTTCGGCGTCCTGACGCTGGAAGGCTCGGTTGCCGCACGCGACCACATCGGCGGTACGGCCCCGAACCAGGTGCGCCTGGCGATCGCCGAAGTGCGCAAGTCGCTGTAGAGAATAAAGAAATACCAGCAGGATCCGAACCGCCAACGCGCCCCCGATCCCCGCTGTACTGAGTCTGTACCAAAAGTAGCAGTGCGAGGTAATCAGCAGGACCGTTCCGTCTCCGGATGGAGCAGCATCAAATCTGTCATCAGCAGCACCTCCGCTTCGGCGGAGTCAACAGACGGTTGCAAAGCAATTTACCAGGTTGCAGTGCAGCAGTGTGTTTAAACCGGTTTACGGTATTCTTGACCGGTTGTATCCCAAAGGCCGCACGACGGCCTAGAGAGGATGGAGCAAAATAGGGAAATCCCACCTCAGATTTCCTGCACCGGTTACCCCCGGTTCATATTTCGCGTCATCCTCTATAAGAATATCTAACTAAGGAGAGAACTCGATGCGATTCAACATGCTTAAAACTGCTTTAAAGACCTTGCCTGCGCTGATGATCGGCGCAACCATGGCCAACGCTGCGCTGGCCGCCGATGTCAAGCTGGGCCTCGCCGCCGCGCTGACCGGCCCTGCCGCCAAATACGGCGTCGCCATCAAGAACGGTTTCACGCTGGCCACTGAAGAAGTCAACGCCAAGGGCGGCGTCAACGGCAACAAACTGGTGCTGATTCCGGAAGACGAACAAGGCAAGAAGGAAGAAGCCATCAACGTCTTCAAAAAACTGATTTTCCAGGACAAGGTGCTGATGGTTTTCGGCCCGACCCTGTCCAACTCCGCATTCGCTGCTGACCCGATCGCCAACGCCTCCAAGGTCGTTGCCTTCGGTACCAGCAACACCGCCGACGGCATCACTGCCATGGGCCCGTTCACCTTCCGCAACTCCGTCATGGAAGCCGACGTGTTGCCCGTGACGGTCAAGGCTGCGGTCAAGCATTTCGGCATCAAGAAGGTCGCCGTGATCTACGGTAACGACGATGCGTTCACCAAGTCCGGCTACGATGTCTTCAAGGCCACGCTGGAACAGCAAAAGATCCCGGTCACGACCACCGAAGCGTATGCCAAGGGCGACGTCGACTTCAAGGCGCAGCTGACCAAGATCAAGGCCGGCAATCCTGACGCCATCGTCTGCTCCTGCCTGGCTGAAGAAGCCGCCAACATCATCCTGCAAACCCGCACGCTGGGCATGAAGCAGCCGTTCATCGGCGGCAACGGCCTGAACTCGCCGAAGCTGTTTGAAATCGCCAAGGACGCCGGCGACAACACGCTGATGGGTAGCCCATGGTCGGCAGAAAACCTGACCCCGGCCAACAAGGCGTTCATCGCCGCGTACAAGGCCAAGTTCGGTTCCGACCCTGACCAGTTCTCCGCCCAAGCCTACGACGCGTTGTATGTCGTGGTTGAAGCACTGAAGAACGTCAAGCTGTCGGGCGCCCTGGACAAGGACCGCGACGCCCTGCGTCAGGCCCTGCCTGCCGTCAAGATCGACGGCGCGACCGGCAAGTTCGCCTTCCGCCCTGCTCCGCCGGTCGCCGGCAAGCAAGTCGGTTTCGACGCACAGCAGGAAGCCGTGGTCAGCATCGCCAAGGGCGGCAAGTTCACGCTGCTGAAGTAATCTTCGGCCGGACTGCGATACGCACAAAGACTCCGGTATGTTTTACCGGAGTCTTTTTGTTGCATCGCTTGCCCCAGCGTCACAAATAAGCGTCACCAAACAAGTTTCACAATCGCGAAAAAGAACAGGCTCGCCAAAAGCCGCTTTTCTGATGTAACGAGGGATACATCGCCAGCCTGCCAGTGTGTGCATGTTCATGCATAGCTGTCGGATGAGACCGGCGTACCTCACCACTCATCATCACTATTCGCAGGCCCTATGTTAGAACAACAACTTATCAACGCCCTTTCGCTGGGCAGCGTCTATGCGCTCTTTGCGCTGGGCTTCACGCTGGTGTTCGGCGTGCTCGGCGTCATCAACCTGTCGCATGGCGCGATCTTCATGCTGGGCAGCTATGCCGCCCTCCTGCTGGTCGAAAAAATGGCGCTGCCGCTCTGGCTGGCCATGCTCGCCGCGATGGTCGCCACCGGCCTGATCGGCCTCATCGTCGACATCCTGGTGCTCAAGCCACTCCGCAAGCGCAATGCACCCCACCTGATTCCCATGATCGCCACCATCGGTGTCGCGATTATGCTGACCAATCTTGCGCAAGGCCTGTTCGGCGCCGAGAACAAGCGCTTCCCGGTCGGCACCATTCCGGAAGACAGCGTCACCATCGGCAACCTGCACGTCACTGCGGTGCAAGTCGGCATCGTGGTCATCGCCTTCGTGCTGATGATCGTGCTACTGGCCGTGATGCGCCGCACGCAACTGGGCCGCGCGCTGCGCGCCATTGCGGAGTCGCCGAAAGCGGCTTACCTGCTGGGCATCAACGTCGAAGGCCTGTTCTACCTGACCTCGTTCGCAGCAGCCGCCCTGGGCGGCGCAGCGGGCGTGCTGGTCGGCCTGTCGTTCAACGCGATCTCGCCGTTCATGGGTCAGCCGATGCTGCACAAGGGCATCGCCGTCATCATCCTGGGCGGCATGGGCGACATCCGCGGCGCCATGATCGGCGGCCTGTTCCTCGGCTTTGCCGAGGTGCTCACGGTGGCATATATTTCGAGCGACTTCCGCGATGCGGTGGCGTTCGGTCTGCTGTTTTTGATTTTGTTGGTCAAGCCTTCAGGCATGTTCGGCAAAGTGCTGGAAAGAAAGGCTTAATCCCATGAACATGATGGAATGGTGGGATGGATTCTGGGCGACGTACAACACCGTCATCTTCAGCGTCGGCGTCAACGCCATGCTGGCCCTGTCAATCTACGTCACGCTGTCGTGCGGCCTGCTGTCGCTGGCCAACGCGGCGTTCATGGGGATCGGCGCTTACGTCGCATCCCTGATTACCATGCAGGCGGGTCTGCCGTTCCCGGTCGCGCTTGCGGCCGGCGGCATCCTGCCGGCGCTGGTGGCGCTGGTGATCGGCATCCCGACGCTGCGCCTGTCCGGCGTCTACCTCGCGATGGCGACGCTGGGCTTCGGCGAAGTGGTGCGCGTGGTGGTGCTGAACATGGAAATCACCGGCGGTCCGATGGGCCTCAACGGTGTTCCTCCCGTCACGGAATGGTGGCACATCGTGCTGCTGCTGGGCGTGACCATTTATTTCCTGGCCCGCGTACGCCGCTCCAAGATCGGCCGTGCCTTTGAAGCCATCAAGGAAGACGAAGTCGCGGCGCGCCTGATGGGTGTCAACGTGGCCGGCTACAAGCTGCTGGCCTTCGTCATCGGCGCCGCCATCGCCGGTGTCGCCGGCGCGTTGAATGCGCATTACACCTTCACGATCGGCCCCAACAACTACGGTTTCGAAAACGCCGTGGACATCCTCACCATGGCCGTATTCGGCGGCACCAGCAACCTGATCGGCCCGATGATCGGCTCGACCATTCTCTCGCTGCTGCCGGAAGTGCTGCGCCATTTCAAGGACTTCCGCCTGGCCGCCAACGGCCTGATCCTGATCCTGGTCGTGCTGTATCTGCCGAAGGGTATCTGGGATCCGCGTCGCATCCGCGCGTTCATGCAACGCCGTAACAGCAACAACTCTGCAAGCAAGAAGGTGAACTGATGCTTTTACAATTCAACCAGATCAGTAAAAACTTCGGCGGTTTGCAAGTCCTGCAAGGCGTCCAGTTCCATGTGCCCGAAGGCGGCATCTTCGGTCTGATCGGCCCCAACGGCGCCGGCAAGACCACCGTCTTCAACCTGATCACCGGCCTGTTGCGCGCCTCCTCCGGTAACATCGTGTTCGACGGCCAGGACATCGGCAACGTCGCCCCGCACAAGATCACCGAACGCGGCATCGCACGCACCTTCCAGAACATCCGCGTGTTCAAGGAAATGACCCTGCTCGAAAACGTCGTGGTCGGCATGCACGATCACCTCGACTATGGTTTCGGCGGCCTGCTGCTGAACCTCGGCTCGTTCCGCAAGATCGAGAAGGAAGCCCGCGAACGCGCGCTCGAGCTGCTGTCATGGGTGCGCCTGGACCACAAGGCCGGGATGCTGGCCGACAGCCTCTCCTACGGCGAACAGCGCAAGCTGGAATTCGCCCGCGCGCTGGCGACCAAGCCCAAGCTGCTGCTGCTGGACGAACCGGTGGCCGGCATGAACCCGGCGGAAAAGACCGAGCTCATGGCTGAAATCATCAACATCAAGCAGCGCGGTTTCTCGATCTTCATGATCGAGCACGACATGCGTTTCGTGATGGGCCTGTGCGACCGCGTCGCCGTGCTCAACTTCGGCAAGATCATCGCCGAAGGCACGCCGGATGAGATCAAGAACAACCAGGAAGTGATCGAGGCCTACCTCGGCAAGGAAGAAGAATGAGCCAGACCCAGACTGCCCCCAATGTAATTCTGCAAGTCCAGGACCTGGCGGTTTCCTACGGCCACATCGAAGCCGTCAAAGGCATCAGCCTGACCCTGAACGAAGGCGAGATCACCGCGCTGGTCGGTGCCAACGGCGCCGGCAAAAGCACCTCGCTGCTGGCCATCTCCGGCCTGGTCAAGGCAACGCGCGGCAAGGTGATCTTCAACGGCGAAGACATCACCCAACAATCGCCGCACCGCATCGTCGGCGGCGGTGTCGTGCAAGTCGCCGAAGGCCGCGCCACGCTGACCACCCTGACCATCGAAGAGAACCTCTCGCTGGGCGCCTACACGCGCAAGGACAAGGCCGCAGTCGCGACCGACCTGGAATGGGTCTATTCGCTGTTCCCGGTCCTGAAGCAACGCGCCAAGGGCCTGGCAGGCAACCTCTCCGGCGGCGAACAGCAGATGCTCGCCATCGGCCGCGCGCTGATGGCCAAGCCGAAAGTCCTGCTGCTGGACGAACCGTCGATGGGTCTGGCCCCGTTGATCATTCAGGAAATCTTCCGCATCGTGAAAGAGATCAACAAGACCGGCATGACGGTCCTGCTGGTCGAACAGAACGTGCGCCAGGCGCTGCGCATCGCGCAACGCGGCTACGTGCTCGAAACCGGCAAGATCGTGCTGGAAGACACCGGCGCCAACCTGCTGCACAACCCGAAAGTGGTCGAAGCCTATCTGGGCGGCTGATCGTTTCGCGTTAGCGTTCCTCAGAAACAGCGGCCTTGTGGTCGCTGTTTTTGTTTGTACCGGCAGGATGCTTTACCATCGTGCGTTGTTCCCTCTATTGATTGCTTCTAGCTGATCCTCCATGCCGACTTTTGACTCTTCCCTCGTCTGGTTCCGCCGCGACCTGCGCATCAGCGACCATGCCGCGCTGTACTACGCACTCAGGCAAAGCAAACAGGTGCATTGCGTGTTCGTCTACGACCGCGACATCCTCGACGCGCTGCTGGCCGACGGGCTGCAAGCCGACCGCCGCATTGACTTCATCATGGCCTCCATTGCCGAACTCGACGCCGCCTTGCGCGAAGTCGGCGGCGCGCTGATCGTGCGCCACGCTTCAGCGGAACAGGACATCCCGGCGTTGGCCGCCGAGCTCGGCGTCGACGCCGTCTTCACCAACCACGATTACGAACCGCAGGCGATCAAGCGCGACGCGGCGGTGAAGAAGCAGCTCGAAAAAGACGGCCGCCAGTTGCTGAGCTACAAGGACCAGGTCATCTTTGAAAAAGAAGAAGTGCTGTCGCTGGCCGGCCGCCCGTTCTCCGTATTCACGCCCTACAAGAACGCCTGGATGAACAAGCTGTCCGGTCCCGGCGGCGACTTCTACCTGAGGCCGTATCCGGTCGACGCCTACTTCGCGCAACTGGCGCCGCCGTCGAAGAAGCATCACAAATCCCTGCCGACGCTGGAGCAACTCGGCTTCGCATCGAGCAACCTGAAAGACTTGCGCATCCCGACCGGCATGTCCGGCGCGGAGCAATTGCTGGAAGACTTCCTGCCGCGCCTGGGCAAGTACGGCGACACGCGCGACTTCCCTGCCGTCAAGGGACCGTCTTATTTGTCGGTGCATCTGCGCTTCGGCACCATCTCCATCCGCACTTTGGCGCGCGCCGCCGTCGACGCCATGCGCATCGGCGAAGGCCGTCGGGGTGCGCCGGTGTGGCTGTCGGAACTGGTCTGGCGCGATTTTTATTTCATGATCCTGTTCCACCATCCGCGTGTGGTGGAGCGCTCCTTTAAGGCCGACTACGACGCCATCCAGTGGGAAGGCGGCAAGCATGCGCGCGACATGTTCGCGAAGTGGTGTGAAGGACGCACCGGTTATCCGCTGGTCGACGCCGCCATGCTGCAGCTGAACCAGACAGGTTACATGCACAATCGCCTGCGCATGGTGACGGCGAGTTTCCTGACCAAGGATCTGGGGATCGACTGGCGCTGGGGCGAGAAGTATTTTGCCGATCTGCTCAATGACTTCGACTTGTCTGCCAACAATGGCGGGTGGCAGTGGGCGTCGTCTTCGGGCTGTGATGCGCAGCCTTATTTCCGCATCTTCAATCCGATTACGCAGTCGGAGAAGTTTGATGCCGACGGCAAGTTCATCCGGCGGTATTTGCCGCAGCTGGCTGGGTTGCCTGATAAATATATTCATGCGCCTTGGGCGTGTCCGGCGGATTTGCTGAAGGCGGCTGGGGTGAAGCTGGGGAAGGATTATCCGGAGCCTATGGTGGATCATGCTGAGGCGCGGAAGAGGACCTTGTTGCGGTATGCGGTGGTGAAGAAGGATTTGGGGGAGGAGGATTGAGGTTTGTTTTTTGTTCCGACTTCGCTTCGTCGGTAGCTTAGATTGTTCTTTCTTCGATCAACCCTTCGCCGGGGGTAGCCCGGCAAGGTTGATCGAAGAAAGAACAGCCTCAGCTACCGAAGAACGAACAAAAAAAAAGAGCAGCCGAAGCTGCTCTTTTCATCAAAACAAGAAACCAATCAAACAAACTTCCCGATACGACCAACAACAGCCTCTCGCACCGACCCGCTGGTAATAAACGAATGCGCCACCTGAACATCGTTATGGAACCAGCGATCGCCGTCGAGGCAAGCCGGAATCTGCTTGCGGATCTCTTCATACGCCGCCTGCGTACCTTCACCCAGCACGAAATCCTTCAACAGCTCTTCCGTCATGGTCAGCCCCTGCGCCGCCAGCAGCATTTCCACACCGACGATGTACTGCGTGTTGGCGACAACGGTGGCGGCCTTGCGCGCGCACCAGGTCGAGTTGGAGACGTGGTCTTCACTGTTGCCCTTGGACGGAATGCTGTCGACGCTGCCCGGCATCGACAGGGTACGATTTTCCATGACCAGTGAACTCATCGAGCATTGCACCACCGGATAGCCGGTATTGACGCCGCGCACGCCGCTCATCAGGTTGCGCGGCAGGCCCCACGACAGGGTCGGGTCGATCAGGCGGGCAATGCGACGCTCGCAGATGCTGCCAAGGTCGGTGATGGTCATCGCCAGCAAGTCCATCGCCTGCGCCAGGTACTGGCCGTGGAAGTTGCCGCCGGAGATGATTTCGAAGCCGCCGCCTTCCTTGTCAAAGATCAGCGGATTGTCGGTAGCCGAATTGATTTCCTTGTCGACGATGGTGTCGATGTAGTCGAGCGCGTCGAACACCGGGCCGTAGACTTGCGGCGCGCAACGCAGCGAGTAGACATCCTGAATGCGCGAAGAGTAAGGAATGTCGGTGCGGCGCGATTCGTCGGGCAGTTGCACCGAGCGCGCTTCATGGGTGGTGCGCGTCGAACCCTTCAGCAGGGTACGAATGACCTCGGCGGTTTTGATCTGGCCGGCGTGCGGACGCGCCTGCTGGATGCGGGCGTCGAAGGCGGACATCTCGGCGCGCATCGCTTCCAGCGTCAAGCCCAGCGACAGGCAGGCGTCGGTCAGCAAGTTGCGCGAGTCGTGGGCAGCCAGCACGGCGACGGCGAGCGAGGCGGTGCAGCCGTTGATCAGGGCCGAGGCGTCCTTGGCCTTCAGGTCGAACTTGACCGGACCGATGCCGGCCTTGGTGATGGCTTCCGGTGCGCTCATGCGCTTGCCTTGATACATCACTTCGGCTTCGTCGAAACCGACAATCGCAGCAGCCAGGTAGGCCAGCGGCGCGAGGTCGCCGGAGGCGCCGACCGAGCCCTTTTGCGGCATGATGGGATGGATGCCGGCATTGATGAAGGCCAGCAGGCGATCCACCACTTCCACGCGTGGGGCGGAATAATTGCTGGCGAAGGCATTGGCGCGCAAGAGCATGGTGGCTCGGCTGACTTCTTCCGAGAACGGTTCGCCGATGCCGGCGCTGTGCGCCTTGATCAATTGCGTCTGGAACAGCTCGATGTGCTCGACCTTGATGCGGGTGTCTTTTAACAAGCCGACGCCGGTATTGAAGCTGTACATCATGGGCGCTTCGTCGTGCATCCAGGTCGATTCGATGAAGTCGCGGCTTTGCTTCAGGGCGGCGCGTGACGATTCGGCGAGGGCGACCTTGGCGTAGACGCCGTTAACGCCGCGCGAGACGCTGACGACTTGCGCCGCGTTGAGGTTGAAACCGTCGATGGTGATGGTGGTCATGAATATTCCTTGTATTTCTCTGTCGGTCGGATTACTTCGCGCCTGCTTCGAACCAGGCGCCGATCAGCGCGCGCTCTTCGTCGGTCATGTGCGTCATGTTGGCCAGCGGCATGTCCTTGGTCTGGACTGCGCGCTGGTACACCTTGGCGGCGTGCTGGCGAATCAGTTCCGGCGTCTGCAGCATCATGCCGGCCGGCGCCGTCGCAAAACCTGCCTGCGTCGGCTGCGCCGAGTGGCAGCTGGCGCAGCGTTGGGTGATGACTTC